>Ga0214921_10001176_pt1 | contig 45317 bp, 43 predicted proteins | sample LL1505_MetaG_FD_177992 | JGI IMG/M metagenome (GOLD analysis project Ga0214921, IMG submission 177992) | Freshwater microbial communities from Lake Lanier, Atlanta, Georgia, United States - LL-1505 | ecosystem: Environmental > Aquatic > Freshwater > Lake | place: USA: Georgia | collected...
TCGCGATTTAGTAAAAGAGTACAATCTCTCTAACTTTCTTGAAATTGGATTTTTCCACGGCAAGTCTTCAATTTACATGGGTGCAATCCTGCGCGAAATCGGCAAGGGACATTTATTAACAATCGATCTAGAGGGTGCGCGTAAAAAATCACCGAACATAATTGATCTTATCGACGCTACAGGATTCGCAGATTTGATTACCCCAGTCTTTGCACATAGGTCTTATACATGGGAACTTGCAAAATTAATTCGTGATGGAAAGCGAGAGTTATTTGATTTTTGTTATTTGGATGGGGGACACACATTTGACGTTACCGCCCTTGGAGTTATGTTGGTAAGTGCCTTGATGAAGCCTGGCGGAATTTTAGTTATTGATGATTTGGATTGGTCGATGGCAAATTCGAAGCATTACCAAGAACATCCTGAGCAAGCGGATAAATACTCAGTGGATGAACAAAATTCTCAGGGAATTAGAATTGTTTGGAATAAATTACTTCCTGAGGTTGGATTTAAGAAGATCAGAGAAGTTCCAGAACATTCTTGGGGTATTGCTCAATATATGTAAGTTTTAAAGCGATGCGAAAGCCTGGTCGATAATGTCGAGCGCTTCAATTAGTAAATGGTTAGGCATGACAAGTGGTGGAAGAAAGCGCAATACGTTGCTGTATGTACCAGCTGTTAAAACCAGGACACCATTTACTTGGCAGAATTTAACAACTGCAGATGTTGCACTTGAATTTGGTTCGATGCTTCCTGGGATTACCAGTTCTACTGCTTGCATCGCTCCACGACCACGCACTTCACCAATTACTGAGTATTTTTTCTGCATTTCAAGCAGGCGCGAGTTCATTATTTTCCCAATTTCACTTGCGCGCTTAATTAAATCTAGATCTGCAATTGTTTGGATTGCGCCAAGAGCTGCAGCACATGCAATTGGTGAACCCCCAAATGTTCCACCTAACCCACTCGCATGAACGCTATCCATTACTTCAGCTCTTCCGGTTAAAGCCGAAAGTGGTAATCCGCCGGCAATACCTTTAGCCGTTGTGATTAAGTCAGGAACTACATTTTCATCTTCACACGCAAACATTTGGCCAGTTCGGGCAAATCCAGTTTGCACTTCATCTGCTACAAAAAGAATTCCATTGCTTTTTGCAAAACTTGCTAAACCCGGAAGGAAACCTTTTGGCGGAACTATGAATCCACCTTCACCTTGAATCGGCTCAATCACAATTGCTGCAATATTTTGTAGGCCGATCTCTTTCTCCATTTTGTGCGTGATCAGATCCAATGTTTCTTCTGTGCACTTTTGCGGATCGGAGTGAGAGCGGAAAGGGTAAGCCATCGGCATTCGATAAATCTCTGGGGCAAACGGACCAAATCCATCTTTGTAAGGCATATTTTTAGCAGTCATTCCCATAGTTAAATTAGTACGACCGTGATAACCGTGTTCGAAAACAACGACAGCGGGACGCTTTGTATAGGCGCGAGCGACCTTCACTGCATTCTCAACTGCTTCGGCACCAGAATTGAACAGCGCTGATTTTTTTGGATGATCTCCAGGTGTTAGGTGGTTGAGTGCTTCACAAACTTCAACATAACCTTCATATGGAACAACCATGAAGCAGGTATGTGTGAACGCCTTAACCTGATCAACAACTTTTTCAATGACTAAATCTGCGGAGTTTCCAACATTTACAACAGCGATACCTGCGCCCATATCGATAATTGAGTTTCCATCGACATCGATTATTACTCCACCACCGGCACGCTCGACAAAAACTGGCATCGCCATTCCAAGTGAGGCGGAAACGGCGTTGGCACGTCTTGCAATTAACTCTTTAGATTTTGGCCCTGGAATCTCAGTTTGCAAATGGCGGACCTGCGGCAGGTTGGTCCCGGTTAGTCGGGTTCCTTCATCGAGGGCGCTCATAAGAGTAAGAGTAGAACAAGTAGGCATATGAATGAACTATCTGGCCCAACCTGAGAGGATTAGCCCATGCGCGATATCTCGATTTTGGGTTCAACTGGCTCAATCGGCGTTCAAGCACTTGAGGTTATTGCTGCAAACCCAACTCAATTTCGAGTTGTTGCTCTTGCCGCGGGTGGATCAAATATTCCGCTATTGGTGGAGCAGGCGCGAAGGTTTGGTGTCAAAGTGGTTGGTGTAGAAGGAGATGGCGTACTACTTCGAGATGCATTGCCGGGCGTAAATGTGATTGACGGGAAAGGTGCAGCTGCTCAAGTGGCCGCAATTCCGGTTGATGTAGTTCTAAATGCGATTACCGGATCAGTCGGACTTGCTCCAACACTTAATGCATTAGGTGTTGGAAATAAAGTTGCTCTTGCAAATAAGGAATCACTAGTTGCTGGCGGAGATTTAGTTTTACGTGCTGCGAAACCTGGACAATTAATTCCGGTCGATTCAGAGCATTCAGCATTAGCTCAAGCTCTTCGCGCAGGAACAAAAAATGAAATTTCTAAATTAATTCTCACAGCAAGTGGTGGTCCATTTAGAAATAGAAATGATTTGAGTGATGTGACGTTAGAAGAGGCACTCACTCACCCAACATGGAACATGGGACCTGTTGTAACAATAAATTCAGCTACCTTAGTAAATAAAGGTTTAGAAATAATCGAGGCACATTATTTATTTGATATTCCATATTCAAAGATTGAAGCGGTAATTCATCCGCAATCGATAATTCATTCAATGGTGGAATTCAACGATGGATCTGTAATTGCACAAGCCAGTCCACCATCAATGAAGTTGCCAATAGCTCTGGCACTTAGCTGGCCAGAAAGAACTGCCGGTGCAATATCTCCAATTGATTGGAGCACAGCGCACACCTGGAATTTTGCGCCGATTGATCACGCAAGATTCCCTGCAATTGATTTAGCCAGGAGATGCGGTGAAATTGGCGGAGCGATGCCAGCGATCTTTAATGCGGCTAACGAGGAAGCCGTTGCTGCATTTTTGAAAAGTGAAATTAAATTCACAGAGATTATTGAGGTTGTAGATGCAGTATTGCAACACCTTGCGTCGATAGCGCCAACGACGCTTAGTGATATCGCCGATGTCAGTGCAATCGAAGATGATGCACGTGCAAGTGCAAATAAAAATATATCGATGAGAGGCAAATAATTTTATGTCGCTGCTGAATTTGATCGGAATTTTAGCTTTTGTGGTGGCATTGTTAATTTCAGTTATGTTGCATGAGTTAGGCCACTTTCTAACCGCCCGAAAATTTGGCATGAAAGTTACTGAATTTTTCTTAGGATTTGGTCCAAAGATTTGGTCCACTCAAAGAGGCGAGACTGAGTTTGGAGTTAAATCAATTCCAGCCGGTGGTTACTGCCGAATTGTTGGCATGTCCCCAAGTGAACCTGTTGATCTAATTGACCAACCGCGATCTTTTTACAAAGCCAGCACTCTTCGACGATTAATTGTCCTTGGCGCAGGGTCGACTACTCATTTTGTGATTGGTTTTTTGCTGCTATTTACTTTTTTTGCAGCAATTGGAACTCCAGCGCAAACCCAGGTGCTTGATCAAATTTTGAAATGTATTCCAGCGGATCAAAGTAGAAGCACCTGTCTGGAATCAGATCCAAAAACTCCAGCACTGCTAGCTGGTTTGAAAAGTGGAGACAAGATTGTTTCAGTTAACGGCAAGTCACTAGATTCTTGGCAGAATGTTGCAGACGCTATTCGTAACGCTCCAAACCAAAAATTGAATTTGGGTATAGAGCGCGACGGCGAAGCGCTAGAGATTTCACTCACCTCAACATCGCGTGCTCCAATTGCAAAATTAGGTGAAGTAAATCCGGTTGGAATCATTGGAGTATTGAGCAAAGTAGAACTTGATAGATCAACTCCTCTTGCTGCAATTACAAATTCTCTTAGTGAGGGAAAAAACATTGTCATTGGTAGCTACAAAGCCCTCTTCGCCCTTCCAGCGAAAATTCCAGATTTAATTAAAGCTACTTTTGGTGGGGGAGCCAGAGATCCAGAAGGATTGGTAGGTGTAGTTGGGGTAGCCAGAGTTTCTGGTGATGCGGCCGCATCGGACAATGCTGGACTAGCTGCAAAAATTGGTTTCTTCTTGTTGACCGTTGCAAGTTTGAATATTTTTATTGGATTATTTAATTTACTGCCATTGCTGCCATTAGACGGCGGCCACATGGCGATAGCAATTATTGACGGGGTACGCCGTCAAAATGCCCGCCGCCGAAAAGTTCCGGCACCGGAGCCATTTGATGTGGTCAGGTTGGTGCCGCTAACTCTTGCGGTGATTGTGGTTATGGGTGCTCTTTCATTGCTTTTGCTAGCAGCCGACATAATCAACCCGCTGCATTTGAACTTCTAATTGAATCTGTGAAGGAAAATTAACCCCATATAAGGCAGGATAGGACCATGGTTAATCTCGGGATGCCGGCAGTACCACCAAGCCCACTTGCCCCACGCAAAGTTACCCGCCAACTCAAAGTTGGCTCGGTATTAGTTGGTGGTGGTGCGCCAGTAAGCGTGCAATCCATGGCCACAACATTGACTGCAAATGTGGATGCAACGTTGCAACAGATTGCCGAATTGACTGCTTCAGGTTGCCAAATTGTTCGAGTTGCAGTCCCAAGTCAAGATGATGCTGATGCGCTTGCAGCAATTGCTAAGAAATCTCAGATTCCAGTTATTGCTGATATTCATTTCCAACCAAAATATATTTTTGCGGCTATAGATGCCGGCTGTGCTGCGGTTCGAGTGAATCCAGGAAACATTAAACAATTTGATGACAAAGTTAAAGAAGTTGCCAAAGCCGCGGGTGCAGCAGGAGTTCCAATTCGAATTGGTGTGAATGCTGGATCTTTAGATCCACGTTTAATGGCGAAGTATGGAAAAGCAACTCCAGAAGCTTTAGTTGAATCGGCTCTGTGGGAATGTTCATTATTTGAAGAGCACGGTTTCACCGACATTAAACTTTCAGTTAAGCATCATGACCCAGTAATTATGGTTCAGGCTTACAGATTGCTTTCACAACAATGTGATTACCCACTACATCTGGGAGTTACAGAAGCGGGACCATTATTTCAAGGAACAATTAAATCGGCGGTAGCTTTTGGAATCTTGTTATCTGAAGGAATTGGAGACACCATTCGGGTTTCCCTTTCTGCGCCTCCTGTTGAAGAGGTAAAAGTTGGAATCTCAATTTTGGAATCTTTAAATCTACGTCAACGTAAATTAGAGATTGTTTCTTGCCCATCATGTGGACGTGCACAAGTGGATGTTTATACATTGGCTGAAAAAGTCCAAGCAGGCTTAGAAGGAATGACTGTTCCGCTACGTGTTGCAGTTATGGGTTGCGTTGTAAATGGCCCGGGCGAAGCGCGTGAAGCAGACTTAGGTGTGGCTTCTGGAAATGGAAAAGGTCAAATTTTCGTAAAGGGAGAGGTCATTAAAACCGTCCCTGAATCAATGATCGTTGAAGTACTAATTGAAGAAGCAATGCGCCTGGCTGAAGAGATGGAAAGTTCCGGAGCTCCTTCGGTTGAAGTTCATTAAGCGAAAATCTCAGTGAGCGAAGCTGGTTTAGAAGTATTACGCGGGGTAAATGTTAAAAATGAAGTATTTAAATATCTAGTTTCGACGCCTGAACTAAATTGTTTTTTGGCTTCTAGGATTCAACTTTTAGAAAAATCAAAAAATAGCACTTTGCTGGTCTATCGAAATTCCAGAAGTGAAATTGAAGGCGTTACCTACATTGGTGGAAATTTAATTCCAGCAATTTCGTCACGAGCAGCATTACTCTCATTAGTTGATTACCTTCGATCAAATCAGCACAAGTTTTCCTCAATTGTCGGTGAGTCAAAAACAGTTTTTGATTTATGGGAATTAGTTGCACATTTATATTCAGAACCAAGAGCTATTCGCCAATCACAACCATTGTTATCCCTTCGTGGTGGTTCAAAGATTTCTGGAAACCCACTTGTGCATCCGGCGACTTTGTCAGACCTTGATGAAGTTGTGGAGGTTGGGATTGCCATGTTCACTGCCGAGGTCGGAGAAGTCCCGGATTACGTTGATTATCGATCAAGATCAATTGAGTTAATTGGGGCAGGTCGCACATTAATCTCGAGAGATCCAGATACTCGAAAAGTTATTTTCAAAAGCGATATCGGGGCCATTGGTGCCGGGGCTTATCAAATTCATGGGGTCTGGGTTGATCCGGCGTATCGCGGAAAAGGGGTGGGGTCGGCTGGCGTTGCTACTTTGGTGGAGTATGGAAAGAGATTCGCGCCGATCGCCTCCCTGTATGTAAATGATTTCAATCATGCAGCCCGTGCCAGTTATCACAAAGTTGGCTTCGAAAAGGTGGCCGAACTAGCGACGATTTTTTTCTAACACTCGGTAGGCTCACGCCATGTTGCAAATGTCCCGCCTCTTTCTTCGCACCTTGCGTGATGACCCAGCTGATGCTGAAGTCGCAAGCCATCGCTTATTAGTTAGGGCTGGATATATTCGCCGCGTTGCCGCAGGTATCTACTCATGGTTGCCGTTGGGTTATATAACTTTGCGAAATATTGAAAAAGTTGTACGCGAAGAAATGGATCGTGCTGGATTTCAAGAAGTTCACTTTCCGGCCCTTTTGCCTCGTGAACCATATGAGGCGACCAATCGTTGGGATGATTACGGAAGTGATCTGTTTCGTTTGCAAGATCGAAAAGGTGGCGACTATTTATTAGGCCCAACCCATGAAGAGATGTTTACTTTGATGGTCAAGGGTGAATGTTCCTCTTACAGAGATTTGCCACTAACTATTTATCAGATTCAAACCAAGTATCGGGATGAACCTCGTCCACGAAGTGGAATCATTCGTGGTCGCGAATTTGTAATGAAAGATTCTTACTCATTTGATATTGACGATGCAGGTTTGGAAAGGTCTTATCAAGATCATCGTTCCGCCTACATTAAAACTTTTGAAAGACTTGGACTTAAGTATGCAATTGTCTCTGCAATGTCTGGAGCGATGGGTGGCTCAAAATCTGAAGAGTTTTTAGCTCCTTGTGAAACAGGTGAGGACACTTACGTTTTGTGCCCATCTTGTGGATTCGCCGCAAATGTTGAAGCTATGTCAACAAAAGTTTCCGGTAAGAGTTATCCAGATGTACCAGCGATCGAATTGCTAGATACCCCAAATACTCCAACCATTGATTCATTAGTTGATGTGCTCAACAAGAATTATGGTGGGGGATTTACAGCAGCTGACACTCTAAAAAACATTTTGCTTTTTGCTGATGACCAACCGATTAGTGTTTTGGTTCCTGGGGATCGCGAAGTAGATTTAAAGCGTTTGCAGGCAAATCTTCCTGGTGTGAGTGAACTACGCTTATTTGAAGAAGAAGATTTCGCAAAAAATCCAAAATTTGTTAAAGGTTATGTGGGCCCACAGGATGCACAAGCACTCGGATTAAAACTTTACGCAGATCCAAGAGTTGAAATAGGTTCAAGTTGGGTTACTGGTGCAAATAAGAACAACACCCATGCCCGGTATGTGCAAAATGGTCGGGATTTCAAAGTTGAGAAGTATGTCGAAGCTGCCGAAGTTCGCGCGGGTGACGGATGTCCGCAATGTGACACTGCCGTTGTCATAGATCGTGCAATCGAAATCGGACACATTTTCCAACTAGGTCGTAAATACGCAAAAGCTTTAGACCTCACCGTTTTAGATTCTGACGGAAAGCCAAATGTCGTAACCATGGGCTCATATGGAATTGGAGTATCGCGTGCAGTTGCTGCGATCGCTGAACAATCTCATGATCAGTTGGGATTGCGTTGGCCAAGAGAGATTGCCCCAGCAGATATTCATATTGTCGCAACGGGCAAAGAGGATCTTCCATTTGATACTGCGTTTGAGTTGGCACAAAAACTTGAATTGGCTGGCGCTCGAGTGATGCTTGACGATCGTCGGGACGCTAGTCCAGGGGTTAAATTCAAAGATGCAGAATTGATTGGAATTCCAACGATTGTGATTGTTGGTAAAGGGTTAGCCAATGGAGTTATTGAAGTTCGCGACCGCTGGGCCGGCACAAGTATCGAAATTCCTATCGAAGGCGCCGTTGAATTTCTTTCACAACTGTTGAAATAGGTTGGCGAGTAAGGCCAACAATTCACGGTAGACTTTTCTTTGTAAGGTCCAAAACTTAATAATAATTTAATAAGGAGTAGATAAATGAAAAAAGAATCGATCGTTGCCGCCATCGAGCCGGCCGTTAATGAATTAAATCTATTTTTAGAAGATGTAATCATCACTTTGGCTGGAAAACATTCCATGCTTCGCATTCTTATTGATGGCGAAACCGGCTTATCAATGGATCAAGTTACGGAAGCATCATTTAAAATTTCGGAAATCATCGACCTGATGCCAGAAATTGGTCAAACGCCTTTTACTCTCGAAGTTTCAACCCCAGGAGCCGAGTATCCGCTCACACTTGCTCGTCATTGGTTTAAGAATCTAAATCGATTGGTATCAGTCACATTACTTGATGGAGAGAAATTTACCTCCCGCATTACGTCAGTCGAAAATGATGAGATTACTTTTGCAGATGCAAAGGCGAATGTAACCTCGGTAAAAATCAGCGATATCAAAAGCGCTTATGTAGAAATCGAATTCAAATGATCGTTGATTTAGCCGCACTTCAAACCCTTTCTATTGCAAATGCGATTTCATTTGACCGTCTAATTGTTGAAATTGAAACTGCTGTAACTCAAGGGTATTTGGAATCACTCGAAGCGAATCAACAAGCTCGCGCAAAACTTAATCGCGAGACCGGACAGATTTCACTTTTCACAAACGAAAGTGAAGAGCCTCTTGAAGAGCCGGCAGATTTCAATCGCTTTGTTACTGGAATTGTTAGACGCACAGTTAAGTTGAAAATTCGCGAAATGAATGACTTAAAGATCGTCGGAGAATTTACTGCAGTGGTTGGTGATGTTGTGCACGGCGTAATTCAACAAGGACGTGATGCTCGAGTTGTTTTTGTAAATCTTGGAAGTGCCGAAGGAAGAATTCCACAGCAAGAACAAGTTCCAACTGAGAAGTATGAACACGGAGATCGAATTAAGGCTTTCGTCGTTGAAGTAAAACAAGGTCCAAAAGGTCCAGACATTTTGCTTTCAAGAACTCATCCTGGTTTGGTCAAGAAATTATTTTCTCTTGAAGTTCCAGAAGTGTTATCTGGGGTTGTTGAGATCATGGGAGTTGCTCGCGAAGCCGGTGCTCGTACGAAAATTTCTGTTCGCACACATCGCGCAGGAGTTAATCCAAAAGGATCTTTGATTGGCCCAATGGGAACTCGAGTTCAATCAGTTATGAATGAATTGCAAGGCGAAAAAATAGATATCGTCGATTGGTCAGAAGATCCTTCACTTTATGTGGCTGCAGCATTGGCACCTTCGCGTGTGATCTCCTCTGAAGTAGTCGATGAGGAACGCCGTCAGATCAAAGTAGTTGTCCCTGATTTCCAACTCTCCCTGGCGATCGGAAAAGATGGACAAAATGCTCGTTTAGCGGCTCGATTGACTGGCTGGCGGATCGATATTCATGCCGATCATGTTGAGGTAGGCTAACCCCCATGCAACCAATGCACAGATTGCCAAGTCAACGTCTAGGTCAGTTGAGCACCGTGTTAAGCCCAACGAGATGATCAAGATTTAACCGGCTTCGCAACGTATGCGCAGCCACGAAGGAGTGAAGTGGCTAAGGTCCGCGTATACGAGCTAGCAAAAGAGCTAGGTCTCGAGAGCAAGGTACTGCTTACTAAGATCCAAGATCTTGGTGAGTTTGTTAAATCTGCCTCTTCAACTTTAGAACCCCCTGTCGTGCGCAAGATGCGCGAGTTATACCCAAGTGTTAATCCACCAGCAGATGAAGCCCCTGCCAAAAAGGCTCCGGCAAAGAAAGCTGCTGCGAAAAAAGCCGCTCCAAAAGTTGAAACCGTGGAAGAAGTTTTGGCTGATTTGCCTCCTGATTTTCAATTACCAGCATCATTAAATATTCCAACACCATCATCGCCATCAACACCGTCATCACCCGCTGCAACTAGTTCAGTCACAGATGCGCCAGCTCAACCGCGACCAGCCACTACTGGCATGCCGCAGATGCCCCAAATGCCAAGACCACCAGCGCCACGTCCTGGCACCAGTCGACCTGGGAATAATCCATTTTCATCAGCACCTCGAACACCAGGAGCGCCAGGTTCGACAGATGGTCGACCACCCCGCCCCGGAAATAATCCATACGGATCTTCAACTTCTAGACCTCCACTTCGTCCTGGGCCGGGAGCACCTGTTCGTCCTGGTGCACCGGGAGCGCCGGGATCTTCAGGTATGCGCCCACCAATGGGCACGAGACCTCCATCCCAATCTGGTTACGGTTCCCCATCCTCTTCACGTCCAGGCGGAGTTGGTGGTGGCGGATACACATCTTCAACTGGTGCGCCTAATCGAAGCGGCGCTACGACATCTTCTGGACCAGGTGGTCCAGGTGCCGGTCGTCCAGGTGGCGGTCCCGGTGGTGGACGTCCAGGCGGTCCAGGCGGCGGACGCCCTGGTGGCAAGAAGGGCGGACCAAGACAAGGACAGAAGTCAAAGAAAGCTCGTCGCGAAGAGATTGATAATTTACGCGCACCATCACTTGGTGGCGCTGTTGTTCCGCACGGAGATGGAAGCACTCCAGTAAGACTTCGTCGTGGTGCATCTCTTGCTGATTTAGCCGAAAAAATTAATGCAGATTCTGGCGCATTAGTTGCTGCACTTTTCCACTTGGGCGAAATGCTTACTGCAACACAATCAGTTGATGAAGATACTTTCGCACTTCTGGGTGCAGAACTTGGTTATGCAATCACGGTTGTAAGTCCAGAAGATGAAGACCGTGAATTGCTAGGTGACTTTGATATTGATCTTGATGCTGAAGTCGCAGGATATGCAGCGGAAGATTTAGTTTCGCGTCCACCTGTCGTAACAGTCATGGGTCACGTTGATCACGGTAAGACTTTGTTGCTTGATGCATTGCGAAAAGCGCAAGTTGCAAAAGGTGAAGCTGGTGGAATTACTCAGCACATTGGTGCTTATCAAATCCACCGCGAACATGATGGTGTCGACCGTGCGATTACATTTATTGATACACCGGGCCATGAAGCGTTTACTGCTATGCGTGCTCGTGGTGCAAAAGTAACTGACATTGCGATCTTGGTTGTTGCAGCTGACGATGGCGTTATGCCGCAAACGATTGAAGCGTTAAATCACGCACAAGCAGCAAATGTTCCGATCGTTGTTGCCGTTAACAAGATTGATAAAGAGGGCGCAAACCCAGGAAAGATTCGTCAACAGTTAACTGAATACAACTTAGTAACTGAGGAGTACGGCGGAACAACTTTGTTCGTAGATGTTTCTGCAAAAACTGGAACTGGATTAGATGATTTAATCGAATCTGTTTTCTTGACCGCAGACGCGGCTATTGATCTTCGCGCAGTTGCGGCAGGTGAAGCTCGTGGAATTGCAATTGAAGCTCACCTTGATAAAGGTCGCGGACCTGTTGCCACTGTTCTAGTACAACGAGGAACACTAAATGTCGGAGATGCAATTGTTGCTGGTGGTGCATTTGGCCGCGTGCGCGCAATGCTTGATGAGCATGGCGAGAATGTTGCAAGTGCCGGTCCATCTCGTCCAGTTCAAGTTCTTGGATTTACTTCGGTACCTGGTGCTGGAGATACCTTCTTAGTTGCTGATGAAGATCGCACTGCACGTCAGATTGCTGAAAAGCGTCAAGCTGCAGAACGAAATGCATTACTTGCTAAAGCACGTAAGAAAGTTTCTCTTGAAGACTTCATGGAGCAATCCAAGATCACCACTCTTAATCTCATTCTTAAGGGAGATGTCGCCGGATCTGTTGAAGCGCTCGAAGATGCATTGTTGCAACTTGATGTTGGAGCAGAAGTTGATCTGCGCGTAATTCACCGTGGCGTAGGTGCTATTACAAAGAGCGATATCACCTTGGCTTCTGCATCAACTGCGGTAGTTATCGGATTCAACGTTAAACCAGAACCGCAAACCGCAATCTTCGCTGATCGTGAAGGTGTGGAAGTCCGCTTCTACTCAGTCATCTATCAAGCAATTGAAGAGATTGAGAAAGCACTTAAAGGTCTACTCAAGCCTGAGTACGAAGAGGTTGTACTTGGAAGCGCAGAAGTTCGCGAAGTATTTAAATCTAGCAAGTTCGGAAATATCGCTGGATCTATTGTTCGTGACGGTGCAATTCGCCGAAATGCAAAAGCTAGATTATTGCGTGCCGGTGAAAAAATCGCTGATGAGCTATCAATTGACACTCTTAAACGATTCAAAGATGACGCTACCGAAGTTAAAGAAGGATACGAGTGCGGAATTGGACTTGGATCATTTAATGACATCAAGGTAGAAGACATTATTGAGGTTTACGAGATGCGAGAAAAGAAGCGCGCTTAATGGGACGCTCTTATCGAACTCGAAAAGTTGCTGATCGAATTAAAGAAGTAGTCGCTCAGGCGTGTGAAGGAAAGATTAAAGATCCACGCCTTGGTTTTCTAACGATTACTGATGTTCGGGTTACGGGCGACTTACAACATGCTTCTGTTTTCTACACTGTATTTGGTGATGAGCGGGCACGTGCAGATACCGCTGCAGCACTTGAGAGCGCTAAAGGTGTTTTGCGAACCACGCTTGGTCGTGAAATTGGTTTACGAATCGTCCCAACAATAGAATTTTTTGCAGATGCGTTACCAGAAAGTGCTGCACAACTTGAGAGTGTGATTGCCGCTGCGCATCGTAAAGATGAAAAACTCCAATTAATGAGAAGTGTTGCAGAATTCGCCGGCGAAGCAGATCCTTATCGCAAGCCGCACGTTAAACAAGTTTCAACTGAAGAGGATGAGCAGACCAGGCAGTCATGAAATCTGGCTTTCTTGTTATAGATAAAGATCAAGATTTCACTAGCCATGACGTTGTTGCCTTAGCTCGAAAATCATTAAAAGAAAAACGAATCGGACATGCCGGCACTTTGGATCCCATGGCAACCGGCGTATTAGTTCTTGGCGTGGGACATGCGACTCGTTTACTTTCTTTTATTACCGATGGATCTAAAACTTACTTAGCCACGATCAGACTAGGAAGCGCAACAAACACAGATGATGCGCAAGGAGAGGTAATTTCCGTTGCGCCACCTGAGCGCCTTGCCGCAATTGAAGATATTCAAATTACAACAGAGTTAGCAAAACGCACTGGTGATATTTTGCAGCGCCCAAGTTCGGTATCAGCAATCAAAGTTGATGGAGTACGGTCATATAAGCGGGTACGCGATGGGGAAGCGGTCGAATTAGAAGCCAGACCCGTTCACATATCCAGCCAAAAAATATTAAAGATCACTAGGGCCGATGATTCTGTTGATGTTGAAATTGAAGTCACCTGTTCTGCAGGGACTTACATAAGAGCAATCGCCCGTGACCTTGGAGATGTTTTAAATGTCGGTGGCCACTTAACACAATTGCGGCGCACTCATGTTGGTACATTTACAACTGATAATTCAATTACCTCTACGGAATTAAAAAATGGGAAAGAGCCTAAAGTCATGCAGTTGGTCGATGCGGTCAGGTCACTCTTCAAGGTGAGGGAAATTACCGAAGATGAAGAGATCTCAATTTTTTATGGCCGGGCAATTAACGAAAATTCTGGTGATGTTAATTCCGAACGTCATGCTGCAGTTAATTCTATAGGAGAAGTTATTGCAATACTCGAACCAAAAGATGGCCGCCTGCATCCATCAATAGTCTTTCCAAAGGATGCCGCAAAGTGAGCGCTGCGATGAAAATTTATGGAGAGATTGGCACTTCAAATGTTGTTGCTATTGGAATTTTTGATGGAGTGCATTTAGGTCATCAACAAATTATTGCTACTGCGGTAAAGGCTAAAGCAGATAGTAACTCTCCCAAATTAGTGGCATTAACTTTCGATCCACATCCGACTGCAATTTTGGCGCCAGAAAAAGAACCACCACGGCTCACAACTCTTGAAGATCGAGTTCAACTTTTGCAAGCAGCTGGAGCAGATGCAGTCGCAGTAATTACATTTGATCGGGAGTTCGCCAATTTAACCCCTGCTGAATTTATTGAAAATATTTTGGTCGACAAGTTAGCTGCTAGTGAAGTAGTAGTTGGAGAAAATTTCACATTTGGAAATAAGGCTGCAGGTAAGTCAAAAGATTTAGCGGCAGTTTTACCAACCCATGGTGTTCCACTTGTCGAAAGCGGCGGAGAAGTTATTTCATCGACACGAATCCGTAATTTATTGATTGCCGGTGATGTAGCTCAAGCTCAACTTTTACTAGGACGTAGATTTACTTTGTCTGGTGAAGTTATTCACGGTGAGGCTCGCGGCAGAAAAATCGGCTATCCAACTGCTAATTTAAAGGCAGCGAGAAATATCTGCATCCCAGCAGATGGCGTTTATGCCGGTTGGTTATCAATTCCGGGTGATCGTTGGCCAGCCGCAATTTCAATTGGTACCAACCCAACCTTCCCCGGCGAGCGCGGGCGCCAAGTTGAGGCTTTTGTTTTAGATCGTGACGATTTAGAGCTTTACGGTGAGATTTCCACATATGAATTTGGATCAAGACTCCGTGAAACTATTGCTTTTGATGGCCTTGATCCGCTGCTGATTCAGATGGCTCAAGATTGTGACCAAGCCCGGAAATACACTTCTGTAACTAAGTAGATTGCATTCGTGCAATTAGAGAATAAGTCCAGCTTCAGATTGAGCAAACAACTCAATCAATTCCTCAATTTGTTTATCTCTAGATTCTGGAATAGGGGCAAAAGTTGAATGACTATCTGCATCTGGTAATTTAGAAGTTGCGATACAAGCAAACTGGTTATTCTTTATTGAAAAATTAATCCAATAACTATTAGTTTCCGTTGAAAAATGTCCTGAATCAATAAAAGCAATTGCTTGCTTTTCATATCTTGAACGTTCGCTTTGCATCAATCTGAAACATTCATAGATGACATCTAATTCCCGCTGTTTTTGCTCAGCAGTCAATAACCCTTCATCAGATTTCATGTGTGAAAGATTATCTCAAGTTCCACATTTTAGGGGGATGATTGCTACAGAAAGTACATGCCGTGCGTATTGCCATTTTCCAGCGATAAATGCTTTCGAATATGCCACTCCGTAATAACTTGTCTTTACTTTGTTTTTACAATATTTGTAAGTTGAAAAGTTATTCACACGATTTCCAGGTTGAGTGGCCCCCGGACTGAAAGTGGTCTTCTTCCAAACTTGATAATCTTGAAATTTTCCGGTCTTCCAAATTTCAACAGTAATGCTGACGTCACTTTGTGGAACATTACAAATGGACGATGCATCAACTTTTACAGCTCTAATTCCTAAACGTTCTTTGAGGTTAGTAGATAAATGAGCAATATTAATTTGAAGTCGGCAGGGAGCTTCTGGTGCCTTCTTGATGATTTCGCTTCCTGAGGCAGGGTTAATGTTGAGTTGCGAAATGAGAATTAATAAGGCCAAGGCTTTTTGAAGTTTCATGTTGGAACAGTCGCAAGAAAGTGCGACAAGCTTCGGAACTTATCCCCAGCCTCTCAATTAAGTGACAGAGCGTAATTTTTACCTATCGAGTTCTTCTGCTCTGGTAAGCCCAAGGAGCGTGGATCGAGCAAAGGGCTGAAATGTCTGCCGGCTGGCCTTGGAATTGATTGAATTCAAGCCAATTTAGGCTCGAATTGGCTCGGTCAGGCGTGCGCTGGTAGCCTTCGTCGCTAGGACAGACCTTTAGCAATCTACTTGGTCTGGGCAAGCGAAAATCCAAGAGCAGTGTGTGAACTTTTAGCACTATGAAGAGCAAGGGAAGGTTTGACAGATGGCGTTAGCACCGGAGAAGAAAAAAGAAATTATCTCCAATTACGGACAAAATGCCGTAGATACCGGAAGCCCCGAGTCTCAGATTGCCATGCTCTCACAACGGATTACTGATCTCACCGAACACCTCAAGGTAAATCAAAACGATCATCACGGTCGTCGCGGACTACTTCTGATTGTTGGACGTCGTCGTCGCTTACTCCAGTACTTAGAACGAATTGATATTGCGCGTTACCGTGCACTTATCGAGCGCCTTGGTCTGCGCCGCTAATAAAAAAATAAGTTAAACCTATTAACTAACCAACTAAACGGTTACTCATCCATTCGATGAGGGGTCCTCGGTAGTGGTTTACGGATTTAATGCCGTGGGCTTCGATCGAAGATCTTCATTCGGAACATGAATGCAGTATCCGAGATTCGGAGGGACCCATGTTGGGTCACGATTATCCAACTCAAGAAGTAATTATCGATAATGGAAAATTTGGTAAAGCAAATATCCGCTTTGAAACCGGAAAATTAGCTCGCCAAGCAGCAGGCTGTGCAACTGTTTATCTAGATGAAGAAACAATGTTGTTATCAGCGACTACTGCATCAAAAAATCCAAAAGATCAATTTGATTTCTTCCCACTAACAGTGGATGTAGAAGAGCGCATGTATGCAGCCGGAAAAATTCCTGGTTCATTCTTTCGCCGCGAAGGTCGCCCAAGTGAGGATGCAATCCTTACCTGTCGCTTGATCGATCGTCCATTACGCCCAACATTTGTTAAGGGATTACGCAATGAGGTGCAAGTTGTTGTGACAGTTATGTCACTTCACCCAGATCACCTTTATGACGTGCTTGCTATCAACGCAGCATCTATGTCAACGCAACTTGCCGGCTTGCCATTCTCAGGTCCAATTGGTGCAGTGCGAATTGCACTAATCGAAGGACAATGGGTTGCATTCCCTAAGCATTCACAATTAGAAAACGCAGTGTTTGACATGGTTGTTGCTGGAAGTATTGCCGGCGATGATGTTGCAATCACAATGGTTGAAGCAGAAGCCACAACTCAAACACTTACTTTGATCAAAAATGGCGCACAAGCGCCAACCGAAGAAGTTGTCGGCGCTGGACTTGATGCCTCAAAGGCTTTTATTCGTCAACTCTGTGAAGCACAGATTGCACTTGCCAAGGTTGCTGCAAAGCCAACTGGCGAATTCCCAGTCTTCTTGGATTACCAAGATGATGCTTTCGATGCTGTCTATGAACAAACATCAGCCGCAACTACAAAGGCATTAACTGTTGTTGCTAAAGCAGATCGCGAAGAACAACTCGATGTAATTCTTGCTGGTGCAAAAGAAGCACTTGCTGAAAAATTTGAGGGCCGCGAAAAAGAAATCAGCGCAGCATTTAGATCAGTGACTAAGAAATTAGTTCGCGAGCGCGTATTGCGTGACAAGATTCGTATTGATGGTCGTGGATTACGCGACATCCGTCCAATCTCTGCAGAGGTAGAAGTTATTCCTCGCGTTCACGGTTCAGCATTGTTCGAGCGTGGCGAGACTCAAATCTTGGGTGTTACTACTTTGAATATGCTCAAACTAGAACAACAACTAGATACTTTGAGTCCAGAGACTTCAAAGCGTTACATGCACAACTACAACTTCCCACCATATTCAGTAGGTGAAACCGGTCGCGTTGGATCTCCAAAGCGTCGCGAAATCGGTCACGGTGCACTCGCAGAGCGCGCACTACTTCCAGTACTTCCAACTCGTGACGAATTCCCATATGCAATCCGTCAAGTTTCAGAAGCACTTGGATCAAATGGTTCAACATCTATGGGATCTGTTTGTGCTTCAACTCTTTCACTACTTAATGCTGGCGTTCCACTAAAGGCACCAGTTGCAGGTATTGCAATGGGATTGATATCTGATCTAGTAGATGGAAAAACTGAGTACGTAGCACTTACTGACATTCTTGGCGCCGAAGATGCATTTGGTGACATGGACTTCAAAGTTGCGGGTACTCATGATTTTGTAACTGCACTTCAATTAGATACCAAGCTTGATGGAATTCCTGCTTCAGTTCTTGCAGCCGCATTGTTGCAAGCCAAAGAAGCACGTTTACACATTTTGGGAATCATGAAGCAAGCAATTGATGTTCCAGATGCAATGAGCCTTCTTGCTCCACGCATCATCTCAATCAAGATTAATCCTGAGCAGATTGGTGCAGTTATCGGACCAAAGGGCAAAGTTATTAATCAGATTCAAGATGAGACTGGTGCAGATATTTCAATCGAAGATGATGGCACTATTTATATTGGTGCAACTGAGGGAAGTGCAGCAGAAGCTGCAAAAGCTCAGATCATGGCGATTACCAACCCACACATCCCATCAGTTGGCGAGCAGTACAACGGAACTGTTGTAAAGATCGCAAACTTTGGTGCATTTATTACTCTTTACCCAGGTAAAGATGGCTTGCTCCACATCTCGCAAATTCGCAAGATGCATGGTGGAAAGCGCATCGAAAACCTTGAAGATGTAATGAAGGTTGGCGACAAGATTGATGTAAAGATCGGCGAAGTAGATCCACAAGGCAAGCTCTCACTAGAGCCTGTTCTTGCCGAATCTGAAACTGCCAAGTAATAAATAACCAAATGACGTCTGAAACTACTCGTCGCACAATTCTTCCTAGCGGTCTTCGGATCGTCACTGAAGAAGTTACGACAGTACGCAGCGCATCATTTGGAATCTGGGCCAATGTAGGCTCCCGCGACGAATCCCCATCTGTCGCGGGAGCTTCACACTTTCTAGAGCATTTGCTTTTCAAAGGAACCACCAAGCGCACCGCTTTAGATATTTCATCAGCGATAGATGCAGTTGGTGGCGAGATGAACGCCTTCACCAGCAAGGAGTACACCTGTTTTTATGCGCGGGTAATCGATACTGATATTGAATTAGCAAGTGATGTCATCTGCGACATGATCACCTCATCTATCGTCAAGAGCGCCGATGTAGATGCTGAGCGAAATGTTGTTCTTGAAGAGATTTCAATGCGTGATGATGATCCCGGAGATTTAATCCACGATCTTTTTTCTGATGTTCTGTACGGAGACACTCCAGTAGGTCGTCCAATTCTAGGCACCGTTCAATCAATTACAGATATGTCACGTACTTCAGTAAACAATTATTACAAAAAGCGTTACCAACCAGAGAATTTAGTAATTGCCGTCGCTGGAAATGTCAAACATGACGATGTAGTTGAACTTGTTAATAAGGCCATGGGTGATTTCTTAAGCACTAAAGCTCAACCTGCAAATATTCGCACCAGTGCGACCGCAAAAATAGCTGGACAAGGCGATATCGGAATCATCTACAAGAAAATAGAACAAGCAAACTTATTGCTTGGAGTTCCTTCGGTTGATCGCAATGATCCACGTAGATTTGCTGTTGCAGTTCTAAACTCTGCACTTGGTGGGGGGATGTCTTCACGACTTTTCCAAGAGATTCGCGAAAAACGGGGATTGGCTTATTCGGTTTACTCATCTTCGCAGCACTTTGCCGGAGCAGGAACACTTTCTTTTTATGCTGGATGCAATCCAGATAAGGCAGTTGAAGTAGCCGCAATTTTCCGTGAAGTTATGGCCGATGTGGTGGCAAATGGTCTTTCAGAGCAAGAAGTTGAGCGCGCAAAAGGCCAAGTCCGCGGCTCTTTAGTGCTCGGGCAAGAGGACACCGGTTCAAGAATGGTGCGAATCGGCAAGAGCGAGCTGGTTTATGGTGAAATTATGAGTATGGACCAGGTATTGGCGGAAGTAGCCAGTGTTACACGTGAGAGTTTGTTTGCGATTTCTAAAGAGTTACTAACCCAACAACCAACACTTGCTGTTGTTGGTCCATTCAAAAAAGATACTTTGTTTAGAAGTGCGGTGGTTGCCTAATGGCTGCAAAAATCCGCGTTGGAGTATTAGGTGCAAAAGGCAAGATGGGTCAAACTGTACTTACTGCTATCTCCGCCACTGATGATCTCGAATGTGTAGCGCAAATTGATCTTGGCGATTCCCTTGATTTGCTCACAAAAAATAATGCAGAGGTTGTAATTGATTTCACTCAACCAGATTCAGTTATGGGTAATCTAGATTTCGCCATCAAAAATGGAATTCATTGCGTTGTTGGTACAACTGGATTCAATGATGAAAAGTTGGCGGAGTTAAAAAAGTTGTTATCTGCAAATCCAAAAGTAGGTGTACTGGTCGCTCCTAATTTTGGATTAGGTGCAGTCTTAATGATGCAATTTGCCGCAAAAGCAGCTAAATACTTTGAATCAGCAGAAATCATTGAGTTACATCACCCAAATAAAGTCGACGCTCCAAGTGGGACAGCAGCTCGCACTGCAGAGTTAATGGGGGATGCCCGTAAATCCGCTGGACTTCCTATAATGCCAGATGCCACTTCAACTTCACTAGATGGCGCAAGAGGTAGTCAGGTTTCTGGGATTCATATTCACTCAATTAGGGCGCGTGGATTAGTCGCTCATCAAGAAGTTATTTTTGGCGCGCAAGGTGAAACACTTACCATTCGTCACGATTCATTAGATCGAAGTGGATTTATGCCTGGCGTTTTAGTTGCAGTCCGTGAAGTTGGTCGTCATCCAGGATTAACTTACGGCCTCGAGCATTTCTTAAATCTAGATTAAGGAGCAGTAAAAATGATTACCGTTTATTCAGCTGATTGGTGTGGAGATTGTCGCCGTTCAAAAAGATTGTTAGCCAAGTTAAATATTGAATACAAATTGATTGATGTGGAAAGCGATTTAACCGCTGCCGATAAGGTGCGTGAAATAAATGGAGGAATGCAATCAATTCCAGTTATTGTTTTTGATGACGGAACACATTTGACTGAACCAAGTGATGCAGACCTAACCGCAAAGTTGGAATCTTTAAATTTAATTTAAAGTTGATGAATCCCTGCTGAGGTTAGAGCAGCTAAAAGGACGACTACTGGAAATGGTGCTTTAAAAAAGAGTGCCACTGCAGCAACTAGTACTCCAATTGATCTAGCATCGAAAACAATATTCTTTTCACTTCCTAAACTCTGCACGGCAACTAACGCTGCCAAAAGCGCAGTCGGCAGATATAGCGCAAATTTCTGGATTCGGGCATTTTCTAACCAAGCAGCTGGAACTGCCTGTCCTAAATATTTCAACATAAAAGCAATAAAACTTGTTGCGATAATTGCGGTCCAAATCATTTGCGATCACCCACAAAGGCGAAAATGAATGGGATTAGAGCGCAAGCTATTACCGGTACACCTGCTGGCGCAAATGGAATTAACAAAGTACACATCAAGATGCTTAACAAGGTGACAACGCGTGCGCTCTTGGAAATCAATCGAGGCCAAAGCAGACCTAGGAATGCTGCAGGTACGGCTGTATCTAATCCCCAAGCGGCTGGGTCACCGAGGGCTGTTGCACCTAGGGCACCAAGAAATGTAAATAGATTCCAAAATATGTAAACCCCAATACCTGTTGCCCAAAATCCAAGTCGCATTGCGTCAAGGCCTTTATCTTCTTGGGCTACCGAGACCGCTGTTGATTCATCGATAGTTATTTGCGCCGCTGCCAATCTTTTAGCGCCGCGAACTTGCAAAATGGGGGCCATTCTTAATCCATAGAAAGAGTTACGCACTCCGAGAAGCGATGCCGCAGTGATGGCACTGAGCGCACTTCCTCCAGCTCCTAGAACTCCGACCACGGCAAACTGTGAAGCGCCAGTAAAAGTTAATAGAGAGAGCACACAAGCCTGTAGTACCGAAAGGTCAGCCTCAACTGCAGCAGCACCAAAGGCGATTCCATATACGCCAACAGTTAGGGCAACGCTCAGAGAATCCCGAAGTATGGCGCGTGACACACACGTATCTTGCCCTATCGGAGGGTAGGGTCGTACTTATGGATGAGAAAAATGAACCAATATTTCTAGAAGATGTCACTGTTGAACTCGTCAAACACAGTGCAAGTGATGCCGATGTTATTTGGGCCGCCCGCGTATCGACGTCTGGTGAAACATCTTTAGATGAGATTGGTCAAGACCCAGAGCGATCTGCAGGATTGATTAATTTCTTAGCACGTGAGCGTCATGGCACTCCGTTTGAGCATACTTCGATGACATTCTTTGTATCCGCACCAATATTTGTTTTTCGTGAATTTATGCGCCACCGAATTGCTTCATACAACGAAGAAAGTGGGCGTTATCGTGAATTGCGTCCAATTTTTTATGTTCCAAGTAAAGAGCGAAAATTAATACAAGTTGGTAAAGCTGGTGCATACACATATGAAGATGGCAGCGATGCACAATATGAAATTACAATCGCAGCAATGAAACGCGCTTACTTGTCAGCCTATGAGGCTTATCAAGAGATGTTGAATGCTGGCATCGCACGTGAATTAGCAAGAAGCGTTCTACCGGTTGGATTGTTCTCATCAATGTACGTAACGATGAATGCTCGCGCATTGATGAATTTCTTATCGCTACGAACCACTCGCGAAGGCTCACATTTCCCAAGTTACCCACAACGCGAGATCGAAATGGTTGCCGAGAAAATGGAGCATGAATTTGCTCGGTTAATGCCAATAACTTACGCCGCCTTTGAGAAATCTGGCCGAGTAGCCCCGTAGTAGGCCAAAGCGGTAACCTTGCCATATGGAGACCCAACAGCCTTTTGGACGCCTAATAACGGCGATGGTCACCCCTTTTACGAAGGATTTGGCAATTGATTGGCCTGGCGTAGAAAATCTTGCTGAGCATTTAATTGCTTCTGGCCACGATGCCATTGTTTTGAATGGAACAACTGGAGAAGCACCAACTACGAGTGATGCTGAAAAAGTAGAAATAATTAAAGTTGTAAAGAAAGTTTCCGCAGGGCGAGTGCAGATTATTTCTGGTGCTGGAAATAATGAAACTTCACACAGCATTGAGCAAGCGAGAGAAGCAAAAGCGGCCGGGGCTGATGGAGTTCTAGTTGTCACTCCTTATTACAACAAGCCACCACAAGCCGGAATCATCGCGCACTTTAAAGCGATTGCCGATGCAACTGATTTACCTTTAATGATGTACGACATTCCACACCGCACTGGAATTCAAATTGAAAGTGATTCGATTGTTAAGTTATATGAACATCCAAATATTGTTGCGTTAAAAGATGCAAAGGGAGATGTTGCAGCGACTTCATGGGTAATCAAGCGCTGTGGTATTCCAGTTTATTCAGGGGATGATATTTTAAATCTTCCTTTACTTTCTGTTGGAGCAGTAGGAGTTGTGTCAGTTTGTGGCCACACTATTGGTCATCGCTTGAGATTGTTATTAGATTCATGGTTTGCTGGAGATGCAAAAACTGCGTTAGCAATTCATCAAGAGTTGCTTCCAATTTACACGGGAACTTTTCGAACACAAGGTGCAATTCTCACTAAAGCTGCACTTAATTTACTGGGTCTTCCTGGTGGGTACTGTCGACTTCCGCTTGTAGATGCAACTCCAGAGCAGATCACGCAATTACGCGAAGATCTACGCGCTGGAGGGGTATCAATTAAATTATGAGTCATCCACATCCTGAATTAACTTCACCTCCACAACTTGCAACCGGAGATATGCGAATTGTCGCGCTCGGTGGATTAGGTGAAATCGGTCGCAATATGACCGTATTTGAATCACATGGCCAACTATTAATAGTTGACTGTGGAGTTTTATTTCCTGAAGAGAGCCAACCAGGAATTGATTTAATTCTTCCTGATTTCTCATACATCAGAGATCGCCTAGATGATGTTGTAGCAATTTTGTTAACACACGGACACGAAGACCATATTGGCGCAGTTCCTTACTTGCTTCGTGAACGCGCAGATATTCCGGTAATTGGTTCCAAATTAACTTTAGCTTTTATAAATGGCAAATTAAAAGAACACCGCATTACTGCAGTAAGTCGTGAGGTAGTTGCTGGCGAAGTTCAAAAGTACGGTCCTTTTGAATGTGAATTTATTGCAGTTAATCATTCTATTCCAGATGCTTTTGCAATTGCTATTACAACAACTGCTGGAACTGTTTTACATACTGGTGATTTTAAAATGGATCAGTTGCCACTTGATGGCCGACTAACAGATTTGCGAACCTTTGCTAGGTTGGGCGAAAAGGGTGTTGATCTTTTTCTAGTTGATTCGACCAATGCTGATGTTCCCGGATTTGTAACTAGCGAGCGCGAAATCATGCCAGTTTTGGATCGCATTTTTACTGGTACGGACCGCCGAATCATTGTTGCCTCTTTTGCTTCACATATTCATCGAATTCAACAAATTATCGACACTGCAGTAAGTCATGATCGCAAGGTCGCTTACATCGGAAGATCAATGGTTCGTAATATGGGAGTGGCTGAGGAACTTGGCTACTTGCATATGCCACCTCATGCAATTGTTGATGGAAAAGATTTAGATTCACTCGGAGAGAATGTGGTTTTAATTTGTACCGGCTCACAAGGCGAGCCTCTGGCTGCATTATCAAGAATGGCGCATGGCGATCACAACATCAAAGTTGGACCGGGGGATACCGTAATTTTGGCATCTTCACTTATTCCTGGAAATGAAAATGCTGTTTACCGTGTTATAAATGAATTGATCAGATTAGGTGCACGAGTAGTACATAAATCAAATGCACTAGTACATGTATCAGGTCACGCTGCTGCTGGTGAATTGCTTTATTGCTACAACATTGTAAAACCAACTTATGTAATGCCAATTCATGGTGAATGGCGTCACCTTCGCGCAAATGGTGCAATCGCAAAATCTTCCGGCGTGCGCTCTGAAAATGTAATTATCGCTGAAGATGGAGTAGTCGTAGATTTATCAAAAGGTAAAGCTGCGATCGTAGGTTCTGTTCCTTGTGGATATGTTTATGTTGATGGAACCAGTGTTGGCGACATATCAGAAGCATCCTTAAAGGATCGAAGAATTCTCGGTGAAGAAGGGTTTATTTCAGTTGTTGTTGTCATCGATGCACAAACTGGAAAAATTGTTGCTGGCCCAGATATTCATGCACGCGGATTTGTGGAAGATGAAACTTTATTTGATCAAGTACGCGACAAAATAGTTTTAGAGTTGAAAGATGCAGTCAGTTCAGGAGTCACTGGATCACATCAACTTTCACAAGTTGTTAGACGTGTAGTAGGTAAATGGGTTGGCGGGCAACATCGTCGTCGGCCAATGATTTTGCCGCTTGTCATCGAGGTCTAGAATCGGCGCGCCTGTGCGATTAATTACGGGCGAGGAATTACCCTGCGAATATGGCTTCCCGTGCTAAAACTGCAAAAAAAGGCGTGCGAAAAACTAGTGGCATTCTCAGCCGCTTTTGGATGTTTATTGCGCATGCTTTAGGCGGGGCAATCCGTTTTGTTTTTAGGGGAGCAAAAGAGTTAGATCCCGCACATCGTCGGGATGGAATTGGTTTATTACTTATTGTTTTAGCGCTAATAAGCATATCTGGCGTCTGGATGCACTTAGACAATATCTTGGGAAACAGTATCCACTCATTACTTGCGGGTGGATTTGGTCGCTTAGCAATTCTAACTCCAGTATTTTTAACTTACATGGGTGTTCGCTTGCTGCGCACTCCTAATGAAAGTGCATCAACTGGTCGAGTGACAATTGGATTGGTGATTACTTTAATTGGTGTTGGTGGATTAATTCATATAATTGCTGGCTCTCCAACATTTGCAGATGGCGCAACAGATATGCGCTCGGGCGGTGGATGGCTAGGTTATGCAATATCAACTCCATTAGTTTTACTTCTGACTTACTGGATTGCTACTCCGATCTTGTTGTTAATTATTTTCTTCGGCCTTTTAGTAACTACTGCCACTCCATTTAGCGAAGTAATTAACAGAGTGCGCGAATTATTTAATGGCGCACAGGGGTTGATTGAAGATCGACGGGCAAGACGCGAAGAGGAAGCTTTTGAAATCAGCGAGAATGCACCATTTGATTCACCAGTAATTGGGGCACCTGAGACTGATGAGACAGAGGAATTAGAAGAGTCAGAAGAAGATGAAGAAATTGAATTTGAGGAAGAGGAAAATCAAGAAGAAACCCAACTTCTTACCACTCAAATATCTTCGCAAGAATTAACACCGACTGTCGCTATTGCAGCAATCCCTGCCGTGACTAATAAAGTTAATGACGCTGAACAATTAGAATTAGATGAAGCGCTGGATTACATCTTGCCATCGCTGGAACTGCTCAGAAGTGCTCCTGGATCTAAGGCTAAAACAAAAGCAAATGAAACCGTCGTTGAAGCATTGACTGAAGTATTTTTGCAATTTGATATTGATGCCGAAGTTGTTGGATTCATGCGAGGACCAACTGTTACTCGTTACGAAGTTGAATTGGGTAACGCAGTTAAAGTAGAAAGAATTACAGCGCTAGCTAAAAATATTTCTTATGCAGTAGCAAGCAGTGATGTTCGAATTCTGAGCCCAATTCCAGGAAAATCTGCAGTTGGAATCGAAATTCCAAATACAGATCGTGAAGTTGTTGCCCTTGGTGATGTCTTGCGTTCGAGCGTAGCTGCAAATGAACAACACCCACTTGTAATCGGACTCGGCAAGGATGTCGAAGGAAATTTCATCTGTGTAAACCTCGCGAAGATGCCCCATCTTCTTGTTGCAGGCGCCACGGGTTCTGGTAAATCAAGCATGATCAATTCACTAGTTACTTCAATTTTAGCTCGTTCGACACCAGATGAAGTTCGGATGATTTTGATCGATCCAAAACGTGTTGAGTTAAATGCTTATGAGGGATTGCCACATTTGATTACGCCAATTATTACCAATCCTAAGAAAGCTGCGGATGCTTTGCAATGGGTTGTCCGGGAGATGGATCTTCGCTATGACGACCTATCTAATTTTGGCTTCCGACATATTGATGATTTCAACAAGGCTCTTCGTGCCGGAAAGTTAACTTCGCCACCTGGTAGCCAAAGAAAAATGAAGCCGTATCCATACCTTTTAGTAATTGTTGACGAGTTAGCAGATTTAATGATGGTGGCACCTCGCGATGTTGAGGATTCAATTGTTCGAATCACTCAACTTGCACGTGCTGCAGGTATCCACTTAGTTCTTGCAACACAACGTCCCAGCGTAGATATCGTTACTGGTTTAATTAAAGCTAACGTTCCGTCGCGCCTTGCTTTTGCAACAAGTAGCTTGGCCGATAGCCGGGTTATTTTGGATACTCCGGGCGCTGAAAAGTTAGTAGGACAAGGCGATGGCTTGTTTATTCCAATGGGAGCAAGCAGGGCGATGCGCATTCAGGGTGCATACATTTCAGAGCGAGAAATTGAAACAATCACCACACATATAAAAGGACAACGCGGAACGCAATATCGTGATGATGTAACAGTTGCCGCAGCAATTCGTAAAGATGTTGATGCCGACATCGGAGACGATTTAGATTTGTTATTACAAGCTGTTGAATTAGTAGTTGGAACTCAATTTGGATCAACTTCAATGTTGCAACGTAAATTACGAGTCGGTTTTGCCAAAGCTGGACGGTTGATGGATTTAATGGAAAGTCGCGGAATTGTCGGACCATCTGAAGGTTCTAAAGCGCGAGATGTCCTAATAAAGCCGGACGACATTGCCGAAGTTTTGGCTTCACTGCGGGGTTAGCCTTTCCTATCTGATTTTTTATTGCTTCTCGGCTTGTGCACTTGGCTTTGTGCGACTTACCCTTTACTAATTGGATTTTTGCTCCGCCGGATTCCCCCCGAAGTAGGAGGTGGCACATGAGTACTGATAGATCTGGAAGCATCGGCGATGAAATTCGCGCAGCGCGAAAAGGTGCTGACCTCACAATTGCCGAAGTTGCGGACCGGGCAAAATTAAGAGTCGCCGTCTTAGAAGCAATTGAAAATAATGATTTTTCATTATGTGGTGGAGATACCTATGCGCGCGGACATTTAAAAGTTATCGCTGGAATCTTAAGAATTGATTCAAAATCTTTGCTTGAACTCTTTGATGAAAAATATGGCAAATTTGAAACGGCGCTTTTAGATCTTTCTGAAAAAGGAAAGCGGAATCTTGAGAAACCATCAAAATCAACAAAGGCAAGTTGGAAGACGTTAGCAACAATCGCGGTTGCTGTTATTGCGCTCGTCACCGTCGTGCAGATTTCCGGAAGTTCTCCAAAAAATGAAGTAGTTAGTGCAACATCAGAAAGTGAAACACCTCCATCTGTAGAACAACCAATTCCAGCAACTGCATCAGCCGAACCAGAGGCCAAAGTTGTCATTACTGGTGTTAAAAGCTATTCATGGATATCGGTAAGTAATGCCGCCGGCAATTCGATTTTTACTGGAGAGGTCCGAAAGGGCGAAAGCAAGGAATTTACCGATCCGCAATTGCTTAGATTTGTGATCGGAAATGCTGGGGCTGTTACGCTGACCGTCAATGGCGAAGATCGTGGCATTCCGGGCAAAATCGGTGAAGTCATACGTCTGCAAGTTGCAGCCGATGACGCACCGGTTGCTGGCTAACCCATTTACATTTAATAGACCAGTCAAAGGTCACAAATCATGAAAAAAGTTGCTTTAGTAACTTTAGGTTGTTCCCGTAATGAGACTGACTCAGAAGAATTGGCCGCTCGTTTAGCTAATGATGGCTGGGAGTTAGTTGCCAATGCAGATGACGCCGATGTGGCGCTGATTAATACTTGTGGTTTTGTCGAAGCCGCCAAGAAGGATTCAATTGACGCCGTCTTAGAAGCAAATTCGCTAAAGCACGGCAAAGAGAAAAGTTTAAAGAAAGTAGTTGCAGTTGGATGCATGGCTGAAAGATATGGAAAAGAATTAGAAGCGGCACTCCCTGAAGCAGATGCAATTTTAGGATTTGATCACTATGCAGATATCTCAGATCGCTTAACAAAAATTTTAGCTGGTGAAAACATTCAGGCTCATGCACAAAGTGATCGTCGCAAATTACTTCCCATCGCACCTGCAGAGCGCAAGCAGCCTATAAGAAGTACCAAAATGGGTGAAGGTGAACGCGTACTTAGAAAAAGATTGGACAATGCTCCTGTAGCACCATTAAAAATTGCAGCGGGATGCGATCGACGTTGCACATTTTGCGCTATCCCATTTTTCCGAGGAGCATTTGTTTCGCGCACGCAAGATGAAATAATTAGTGAAGCTAAATGGTTGGCTGATAACGGCGTTAGTGAAATTTTCTTAGTTAGCGAGAATACGACTTCATTTGGAAAAGATTTAGGAAATATTAGAGCAATGGAAGAGCTGCTTCCGCAGTTGGCAGATATCGATGGAATTTCACGGATCAGACTTTCATATCTGCAACCTGCAGAGATGCGACCAACATTAATTGAGGCGATGACCTCAATTCCAAAAGTTGTTCCTTATTTTGATCTCTCCTTTCAGCATGCGAGTGCAAAAATCACAAGAAGTATGCGCAGGTTTGGTGACACCGATAAATTCTTAGAGTTGATTTCTCAAATCAGAAGCAAAGCGCCACTTGCGGGAATTCGATCAAATTTTATTGTGGGATTTCCAGGTGAAGATGAAAGTGATTTCCAGGAATTGCTTAAATTCCTTGGCCAAGCGAGGTTGGATGCAATAGGTATCTTTGGCTATAGCGATGAAGATGGAACCGAAGCTGAGACATTGCCAGACAAATTAGATCAGCGTGAAATAAGAAATCGAGTGGAGGAAGTTAACTCCCTTGTTGAACAATTACTAAGTGATCGCTCCAGCGAAAGAATTGGCGAAGAAGTTGTTGTGCTCGTGGAAGATAGAGCCACTCAAGAAGGCAGGGCAGCTCATCAAGGCCCTGAAGTTGATGGAAGTACCTATTTATTAAATTCAGCGGCTGCAGTTGGCACATATGTAAAAGCTCGGGTTGTGGCAACCGATGGGGCAGATTTACATGCAAATTAATTTACCCAATGCCTTAACCATTACAAGAATTGTATTAATTCCCTTTTGCGTAATGGCTCTCTTCCAAAACGGAGGAGATGATTCAACGTGGCGCACCATTGCATGGGTGGGATTTTTTCTAGTCGGTATGACTGATTTACTTGATGGAAAATTGGCACGTGCAAGAAATGAAATAACTGAACTTGGAAAATTCCTTGATCCAGTCGCCGATAAATTACTAATTGGCTCAGCGATGATCAGCGTTTCAATTTTGGGATACCTTCCATGGTGGATTACCGGAGTAATTCTGGGACGGGAATTAGCGGTCACCGTTTTGCGACTAATTGTTGTTAAGCGAAATGCTGGAAAAGTAATTCCTGCCAGCCGCGGTGGAAAAATTAAGACAACGATGCAAGGGTTTTCGACCGGATTTTATGTTCTGCCATTGAGTACTACTTTCCACACCGCACGAGACTTATTCATGTATGCAACTATTGCGGTAACTTTGTATACCGGCGCGCAGTATTTTCAAGCTGCCCTTAAGAAGGATTAATGGAAATGAATGATGCAGAATTTATAGTCTCAGAGTTAACCAAACGTGGTGAAGGCATCGGCGTTGCGGAGTCGATTACCGGCGGACATTTATCAGGTGCGTTGATTGATATTGCTGGTGCATCAAATATTTTTGCTGGAGGAATTGTTGCTTATTCAAATAAATTAAAAATTAGCGATTTAAACGTTGCTCCTGAGGTACTCGACCAATTTGGTGCAGCGAGCGCAGAGGTAGCTCAAGCGATGGCTTTAGGGGCACAAGCTAAATTTGCGGCAACCTGGGGCTTATCAACTACCGGCGTAGCCGGACCTGGACCGCACAATGGACGGCCAGCCGGAACTGTGTGGATTGGGATCGCGGGGCCGGGCGTGCTAACCGCCATTAATCCGGTCATTTCGAGTGAATTGAGCCGAAATCAGGTTCGCAGCGAGAGCGTTGCAGGTGCGTTAATGGCATTTGCCCGTATTCTTAACCCTGGAACAAATTAGAGATACTTAACTAGCTGGTTGCTACTTGATTGGAGGAGCTCAATGGTTTTATTACGCGCCCATTTAGGTGAAGCGTTGCGTCGGGCTCGCCAAGAACAAGGTCGCACTTTGCGCCAAGTTTCAGCCGATGCTGCCGTATCACTTGGATATTTGTCTGAAGTAGAGCGCGGTCAAAAAGAACCATCATCTGAATTGCTCTCAGCAATTTGCATGGCTTTGGATTTGCCACTTTCGCGAGTTCTTACTGAAGTTGCACAATCGGTTTTAGTTGCCGAGCCAACTCGACTTACCGTCGTCGGAGTCGGTGGCGTTGCAAGTAATGCTGCAAAAGATATTTTCGACGCTGCCTAAAGGCGTTCGATGTTAACAAAACCTAAAATTAGCGGAACCCGTCAAGCATTACTTGATGGTGCACGTATTGTTTTTGCCGAAGTTGGCGTTAGAAATGCAAACATGATTGAAATAGCAGATCGCAGCGAAGTTGCTCGAGCAACTCTCTACAACCACTTCCGCGACAAAGATGAATTGATTGCCGCACTGATTGAAGATGAGATTGAACGGATGCGCAATTTAATAGCCAGCGCTCCAGATCGACGCGAGGTACTATTCTTAATTGCAAATGAGATTTCACAAAATGCTGCGCTTAGAAAAGTTTTATCACTTGAGCCTCATTTAATTGCCGCTCTTGCTCAGATATCGGAATCTCCAATCTGGAATCAAGCTCGCAACATTTTGGCCACTTCTTTAAAAACCAGTTCGATCGGCGCAGAGATCGCTATGCGCTGGTGCATTTCGCAGTTTTTCGCCCCGATCGCCAGCCCAGATTTAGAAAGTTCGATCGCGGCAATTGAGCGATCCCTCTGACGCACCCTCTTGAGGCCCTTGAGGCCCCAACCTCAGGTAAAGGGCGGTTCCGGCGTGTCGTTGCAATTAGAACATCTGTTCGGATACCCTTCTCCACATAGGAACACCACCCAGGTGTTTACCCCCAGCGGAGTAGATCAAAGGCCGACCATGTCAGCCCTTATCTCTATCTTCAGCCAGGAAAGCAGTTAGCCCCTACGAGCGAAAGGTCAACCAAAATGGCCCCTAAATCTGAATCCTCAAAATCTGAGGTCAATAAATTTGAAACAAATCCAGTGACCGATAAAGCAAAAGCCGAGCGTGGCAAAGCTTTAGATACCGCTCTTGCCCAAATTGAAAGACAGTACGGAAAAGGTTCAGTCATGCGAATGGGTGATCGCCGTGGAGTTATCACTGAGGTAATCCCAACTGGCTCAATCGCACTTGATCTTGCACTTGGAATTGGTGGATTGCCGCGCGGTCGCGTAGTTGAAATTTATGGACCTGAATCTAGCGGTAAAACAACTGTTGCATTACATGCAATTGCAAATGCTCAAAAAGCTGGCGGAATCGCGGCCTTCATCGATGCAGAACATGCACTTGATCCAGAGTATGCAAAACGTCTTGGTGTAGATATCGACGCACTCCTTGTTTCACAACCAGATACCGGTGAACAAGCACTTGAAATTATGGATATGTTAATTCGCTCCGGTGCTATCGATATCGTAGTTATTGACTCTGTTGCAGCTTTGGTACCTCGCGCTGAAATCGAAGGCGAGATGGGCGATTCACATGTTGGTTTGCAAGCACGTTTAATGTCACAAGCGCTTCGCAAAATCACTGGCGCACTACATACTTCAAATACAACTGCAATTTTCATTAACCAGTTACGTGAAAAAATTGGTGTATTCTTCGGATCACCAGAGACCACTACTGGTGGAAAAGCACTTAAGTTTTATGCATCAATTCGTCTTGATGTTCGTCGAATTGAAACTCTTAAAGATGGCACTGAAGCAGTCGGAAACCGTACGCGCGTCAAGGTTGTCAAAAACAAGATGGCTCCACCATTCAAGCAAGCAGAGTTCGACATCATCTACGGTACTGGAATTTCACGTGAAGGATCACTTATCGATCTTGGCGTTGAATGTAACGTAGTAAAGAAATCTGGTGCTTGGTATACCTATGAAGGTGACCAACTTGGACAAGGTAAAGAAAACTCACGTACCTTCTTGCGTGACAATCCAGATCTTGCCAATGAGATTGAAAACAAGATTAAAGAGAATTACTCAATCGGAACAATTGATCCAGCGTTAGCTGCAGCGGTAGAAGAAGCAATCGCACCCGCGGACGTTGATTTCTAAAGAAGTAGATATGCAGATTGAAGCTGACCCCTATTCAGTCGCGACCAAGATTGCGCTAAACGCACTCTCACGTCGGGCAAAGAGTAGGGGTGAGCTTTATGCGGTTCTCCTTAAGAAAAATATTGACCCAGATTTAATTGATCGAGTTTTAGATCGTCTTACTGAACATAAATTAATTGATGATCAAGCATTTGCTAATGATTGGTCCCGCTCACGTCACATCTACAAAGGCCTCTCTCGTAATGTGTTGGCCAGAGAATTACGGCAAAAAGGTGTTGGAGATATTGAGATTACTGTTGCTTTGGAACAGATCGCACCTGAAAGTGAGAGAGCGGTTGCGACCGCTTTGGTAGAAAAAAAATTACGCTCGCTGCAACGTGAGAGTTCAGAAGTGAAATATCGTCGGATTTCCGGGTTTTTGGCTCGCAAGGGGTACCCCCATCAATTGATTTCACAGATATTGAGAGATACCGACCTTTAATTTCTGCGGGTATCTGAGTAACCTGTACGTGTGCCAACTAAATTAGAGCGTTCGGAGACGGGTCTCTCTGATCAATTAGTTGAAAAATTGGGTTTAGATATTGCTGCTGGAAAAATTGTAGAAGGAACAGTTTTAACTTCCACTCATCTTGAATCCGCATATGGAGTAAGTCGCACTGTTGTTCGTGAAGCGCTGCAAATTTTGCACAACTTGGGCCTCACGCGCGCCCGAACTAAACTCGGCACTGTTGTTTTAAATCGCAGAGAGTGGAATTTGCTTGATTCCCAGGTAATCCATTGGTGCCAGGTGGCAGGAGATGCCAATGCTTTGATGAGTGATTTTTCCGAAGTTCGTTATATGTATGAGATGCGCGCGGCAAGATTAGCTGCACGTAAACGAGGTACATCGGATTTAACAAAACTTAACGCGTCATTGAAGATTATGCGAGATACGTTTTTTGAAGAAGGCCCAGAGTCTCAAAAATTGCATGCAGCTCACTTAGATTTTCATAATGTTATACTTGAGGCGACTCAAAATGAATTCATGGCTCGCTTGTCAGTTCTTTTTACGCCAATGTTGCGGTTACGTTTTGAGATTGTGAATGCCGAAATCAAGATAGATGGAACTTTTCTAGTCAGGCACAAAACATTGGTTGACGCGATCACCGAAGGTGATGAAGCTGCCGCAGAGGAAGCGATGAGAATTTTGCTCGATATTTCGCACAAAGAGGATTTGCAAACGCTTCGAAAAGATCGTTAACTACTTCTTTTTATATCCAACTGGACATTTAGGATTTGTTCCAGAAACTTTCTTAATTAATTTTCCTTTTGTACAGGTTATAGTGATTTTTTTAGCAACTGCTGGCGCTGGTTTAGCGGCCGCAACCTCTTTAACCTCTTTGGTCTCTGGCGCAGGAGCCTCTTTCTTAACTTCAGTGGTTCCGGTACTTTGCGAAGCAGTAGAAGTCGTTTGGTTTAATTTGATGCGCAGAGTAGGGGATGAGAAGGTGAAATTCTCGGCACTTAAGAAAACCCATTTGCCGATCTGAGTTAGCGCTACAGTTGAAACACGTTCCCCACCAGCACTTGTCGTAATTGAAACAGAAGCTGAAGTTGGAACGTTTGTAATTCCATAAAGACATTGCAGCAAAGTTATGGACATGGCTAAGCCGTAAGTGCCGATATTTTCGGTTTTTCCATCAGGTGCAAAATGGGGAGCGGCTACTCGATACTCCAATGTTCCATTCTCTTTATTGTATTTAGGCGCCGTGGCTTCATAGGCACTGGCATTTGTGGCAACAACTCCTTGAATTCCACCACTTTGTTTCTGGACGCAATTTGATGGATTATCACTTCGGGCGTTACTTAATGTCCAAGTTTTATTCACGGCAAAGGCATTTTCTCCCATATACGGAGCCCAAATCTCATAGGCATCTATGGCACCTTCTTCACCTGAATCTCTAAGTGAATTTGGATTATCTCTGTTGAAATAACCTTGGAACATTCCTTTAAAATTTTCTTCTATTTTAGGAGTTTTAAAAGTAAAATTCTTGATATCACTTCGCGACATCCACTTGCCAGCAAAAATGTTTTGTTCTGGCCCTGCTTCAACTGTGACTAGATCTGATGTAGCCGAAAATGACTTGCAAGTAACTGCAGGTTTATTTAATCTTCCATTTAGCCAACCAGAAATAAATTTTGGCATTTGTAACGCAATTTTCAATCTAGTGTTTGGCTGAAAATCACGACGGTGCAAGCAGACTCCATCGTCATTTGCGTAGCAGGCCTCTTCCATGTTTTTCGTCATTATTTCAGAAAAATCTTTTCCTACTCTTTTTTGCATGATTTTTTCAGGGGCTTTAATCAAACTTGAATTTTCCCGAACAATTGGAACGGCTTCAAAAAAGAAATCAATTACATGTAAATCTTTCCAACTCTTATTTTGGTTTTGACCTCCGGATTGCACAGTTCCAGTGAGTAAATAATCATGTTCGTCTCCGGGGCCATCGCCTTCAGCTCTCCAGATCCAACTAGCCAAGCCCGCGGCGTACCCTGTTCCATCAGGATTTACTTTTCCTGTGAACTCCTTGGCATTTTTCGGAAATTTCATTAATGGTTTTGCAACAACTTCTTTCCCTTCGGCACTTATTACTGAAAAGGATTCGACGCACGCTGTATCTGGGTTTGAAGCACAATTTCCAATTCCGCCTTCTATGAAAATTGTTTGCCAATTTTTTTCAGCCGAACAAATGGGATCCTCTAAGGAGGTACACAATTGTTCATCACGATTTCCATCACTCCGCATATTTTCAACTTTTATAAATGGAATTGAGTGATTACGTGTTGATGAATCAAAAGTTACGCCGTAATAAGGATAATTTTTGTCGTCAAAGCTTCCTCTAGGGGGTTGGACAGATTGAAATTGTGAGACTGATCGATCTAGTGGGTATTTCGAAGTGAAGCCGGATTTTTCTGGGTTGCCAGTTACAGGGGCGCCGTTCGGTGCTCCCATTGGTCCACCGACTGGCCCATCAGACGGGGCTTCTCCTGGCGCACACGCCCGTAACGGAGGACGACCACAAGGATCTGCTGCTGTAGCGGATACTGAGGGCAAAAGGGCCGAGAAAAGTACCAAACCCAGCGTTGCGGCCAATGAGCGGATTTTCATGAGGGGATCATGGCACAGGGAGCGGCCGTACAGAAAGAGGTACGCCGTTACCCTTAGCCAATCATGAAAACCTTGTTAAAGACCGATAAGCCAACTTACCTGGTTGAGACTTATGGATGTCAGATGAATGCGCATGATTCTGAGCGAATCACTGGCTTATTAGATGAAGCCGGATACGCACCTGTCAGCGAGGGTGCCGATCCAGATCTAGTTGTTTTTAACACCTGCGCTGTTCGTGAAGCTGCTGATGAGCGACTTTATGGATCTCTCACACGTTACATCTACACCAAAGATACAAATCCAAATTTTCAAATTGCAGTCGGTGGTTGTTTAGCACAAAAAGATCGTGGTGAAATTATTAAACGTGCGCCATGGGTTGATGTGGTTTTCGGAACACACAACTTTGGCGCATTGCCCAGATTGCTAGAACGCGCGCGAATCGAGCGAGAAGCCCAAGTTGAAATTTTAGAATCACTAGAACATTTTCCATCTACATTGCCGGCTCGACGTCACTCCGCATTTTCGGCTTGGGTATCAATCTCAGTAGGTTGTAATAACACTTGCACCTTTTGCATTGTGCCTGCACTGCGCGGGATTGAAAAAGATCGTGCACCAGAAGATGTAATAGGAGAGATCCAAACATTGGTGGATCAAGGTGTTGTTGAAATTACTTTGCTAGGCCAAAATGTAAATGCATATGGCGTTGGATTTGATGACAGTGGTGCATTTGCAAAGTTGCTCCGAACATGTGGAAATATCGATGGTTTAGAGCGAGTTCGATTCATGAGTCCACATCCAAGAGATTTCACTGATGATGTGATTGAAGCGATGGCAGAAACTCCAAATGTGATGCCACATCTCCATATGCCATTGCAATCGGGATCAAATTACATTTTGCAAAAAATGCGCCGCTCATATCGTGCTGAGCGCTACGTTGGGATAATCGACAGAGTTAGAAGTGCGATTCCGGATGCCTCAATTACTACTGACATTATTGTGGGATTCCCAGGAGAGACCGAGGAGTATTTCCAAGAAACTATCGATCTAGCTAAAGAGGTTAAATTCTCTGCTGCATTCACTTACAAGTATTCAAAACGTCCGGGTACTCCAGCAGCAACGATGGAGAATCAAGTTGATCCCGCAATAGTTGGGGAGCGATACACCAGATTGCACGGAGAGCTAGAAAAAATCTCATTCGAAGTTAACAAGAAGGCAATCGGAAGTACGGTTGAAGTAATGGTTGCCGATCACCCTGGACGCAAAGATGATGAAAGCGGACGGGTAACTGGGCGCTCTCGTGATTTCCGTTTAGTGCATGCAAATTATGTTGAAGGAGAACGTCCACGCCCTGGAGATATTTTGACCGCTGTGGTTACAGAAGCAGCTCCACACCATTTAGTGACTGATGGCCTTCCATTATCAATTCGCAAAACTCGTGGGGGAGATGCAGCGGAAGAGCGCAAGAGTGGAATCTTGTTAGGAATGCCCACAATTCCCAAAAGAAGTAATTAGTAAATATGGCGCTAATCGTAATTTGTGGCGCAACGGCCTCTGGTAAAAGTGGATTATCGATTGCACTCGCTAAAGAGATGTCAGCCGAAATAATCAACGCAGATTCTATGCAACTTTATCGGGGCATGGATATTGGAACCGCGAAATTAACCGTTGCAGAAAGAGAAGAGATTCCACATCACTTATTAGATATTTTGGATGTGACTGAGGATGCAAATGTTGCCTCGTATCAACAATTAGCACGGACAAAAATTGATGAGATACAAAATGCTGGTAAAAATGTAATCATCGTTGGGGGAACTGGCCTTTACATTAAGGCCATAATCGACGAGTTGAATTTCCCAGATCGCGACATTCAAGTGCGTGATCGAATCGATAAGGAAGCCACCGAATTAGGTGCAGTTGAAATGCACAAGAGATTACAGATACTTGATCCAATTGCTGCGGCCAAGATTCCAGCAAATAATCTTCGCAGAGTGGTCCGCGCGCTCGAAGTTATTGAACTTACAGGAGCACCATTTACCGCTCAACTTCCAAGAGAAGATGTTGATCATTATCAAGGAGTTAGGCAATTCGGATTAGTTATGGATAGATCAAATCTGGATGAGAGAATTTCGAAGCGAGTAGACCAGATGTGGGAAATTGGATTTGTGGCCGAAGTTCAACAATTGATTTCTGCTGGGATCACAAGTGGAAAGACTGCACAAGCCGCTCTTGGCTACAAACAGATTATTAATGCACTTGCGGATAGCTCATCACTTGAGCTTGCAAAAGAGGAAACAAAACGAGCCACTAGGCAATACGCGAGAAGGCAGGAAACTTGGTTTTCAAGAGACCGCCGAATTAAATGGCTCGCACCTGAAAGTACCTCTTTGCAACTTGAAAAAATATTAGCGTTACTTTAATTTTTCCGATCAACAAGAGCGAGTCCAGCAATAACTAAGACGATTCCAATCCATTGTCCGAAAGTAATCGCTTCTCTTAAAATTACGGCTGCTAAAAATGTGGCAGTAACTGGTTCGATCAAGGTGATTGTCGCCGCATTGCTTGTTGAAGTTTGGGCAAGGCCGCGAATGTATAAAAAATATGCAAGAGTAAGTGAGATAAATGAAAGCCATAAAATCATGGCGAGAGAATCTAATTTGAAAAACCATGCACTGTCATTTATCAACAAAAGCAAGAGCGGAGCTGTTAAAAATGCACCTCTGATAAACAAAGTGGACATCACCACGTTAGGGGTTACGCCTCTGTTCAAAAGTTCTTTACTTACCAGTGCATATGAAGCGTAGGAAGCACCTGCGCCAAGTGAAAGTAGTACGCCAGCTAAATCAATTTTGATTTCACCTTTACTTAAAAACAAAAGCGTGATTCCGGTTGCGGTCACGCAAGTTGCAAAAATCCAGCGGATGGTCGGAAGTTTTTTGTAGATCAACCAATTCAAGATCGCAGTGATTGCAGGTGCGCTACCCAATGCAATAACAGTTCCCATGGCAACACCTGTGAGACGAACTCCAGAAAAGAAGGTGACTTGAAAGAGTGCGACAGCCAATGCTCCGATCCAGAGCAAATTGCGGGGCAGGTTTTTTGGTTCACGGAATCTGATTAGCGCAAACAATCCGATCGCCCCCAAGAGCAATCTGGCAGCGCCTACAACTAAGGGAGAGGAGTTATCCGGTCCTAAGGCTTGAGCAGTACCTGAGGTGCCAAAACAGAGGCAGGCACCAGCCAAAAAAAGCAAGGCCTTTGAGGAGTTGCCTGTTGCCGGCACAACTCTCATGAATCCTCCTCAACCGGCTCAAAACCTCTACGATCAGAGTTAATGCAAACCGTAACTTATGGCCATGGCACCGAGAATGACTTCTTGCTGCTATTTGATGAGCAAAATAAATTTGAACTCTCACCCGACCGCATAGCCACTCTCTGTTCTCGCACTGGAAGCATAGGTCGTCCGGGAGCTGATGGTTTTATTCGGATCACCAGAAATGCAACGGGCAAAAACTGGTTTATGGATTACCGAAATGCAGATGGATCACTTGCAGAAATGTGCGGCAATGGAATTCGCGTGATGGCTCGCTACTTAGTTGATCGTGGTCATCAAGGTGCTGGAATTTTTGCGATTGATACTCGTGATGGATTGAAATATTTGGCAGTTCCAGAAAGTGGGGAAATTTCAGTAAACATGGGAAAAGTTTTAGATCTTTCTGACATTGATGGAAATGCAACAATTTTGCAAAGTGGAAATGAATGGAAATCTTTTAATATTAATGTTGGAAATCCGCATGCGGTTGCAATTATTTCAGATCTAAATCAAGTCGGTGATCTAACTGCTGCACCCGTAGTGCTCCCAGATGACATTTATCCAGATGGAGTGAATGTTGAATTTGCAGAAATCACAGGCAGCAATGAAGTGAAGATGCGAGTATTTGAACGCGGTTCAGGAGAAACCAGATCTTGTGGCACTGGGATTTGCGCAGTTGCATTGGCCGCAAATATTTATAGCAAGAAGTCACTTCCTGCCAAATGGATCATTAATCCTCCGGGCGGACGATTAACGGTTGAGTTAGATCCACATTCAAATGCAACCCTCACTGGTGCTGCCGTTATTTCGCAAGATTTTGAAGTTGAGATTTAGTGAGTTCTGAAGAGCTTTATTTAGAACTGCTTCGCGAGAATGAGCGATTGCGAAATCAGATCACTGAAGGTGGCGAAGTTTTAGTTGATGATGAAAGTTTCCAACTAGAACTCGAGGAACGTCGCTCACTTCGTAGAGTCGTGGGAATCTCAACCGAATTAGAAGATGTTTCGATTGCTGAAAACCGACAACTTCGTTTGGAGCGTGTAGTTCTTGTTGGTGTTTGGACAGAAGGATCAAGTACAGATGCCGAAAATTCATTACGCGAGTTAGCGGCATTAGCTGAGACCGCAGGTTCAGAAGTTCTTGAAGGTTTAATGCAAAGACGCGATAAGCCCGATTCGGCAACATTTATTGGGTCGGGAAAAGTAAGTGAGTTGCGGCAAGTAGTTGCGCAAACTGGAGCAGATACAGTGATTTGCGATGGCGAACTATCTCCAAGTCAATTGCGACAGTTGGAAGATAAAGTAAAAGTAAAAGTTGTTGATCGCACCGCATTGATTTTGGATATTTTCGCTCAGCATGCCAAGAGCCGTGAAGGTAAAGCTCAAGTTGAATTAGCGCAGATGTCTTACCTGCTTCCGCGATTGCGTGGTTGGGGTGATTCGCTGTCGCGCCAGGTAGGTGGACGTGCAGGTGTGGGCGGTGCTGGTGGTGTTGGTATCGGTGGTCGTGGTCCGGGTGAAACAAAGATCGAAGTAGATCGCCGCCGTATCCGTGATCGCATGGCTAAGTTACGCAAAGACATCAAAGAGATGAAAGTTGCCCGCGAAACTAAAAGACAAGAGCGCGATCGAAACACAATTCCATCTGTTGCGATTGCTGGCTACACAAATGCTGGGAAATCTTCTTTACTAAATCGCTTAACTGGTGCAGGTGTACTTGTTGAGAATGCACTTTTCGCCACACTTGATCCAACTACGCGTCGAACCCAAACTGGAGATGGTCGGGTTTATACATTTACTGACACCGTAGGTTTTGTACGCCACTTGCCACATCAATTAGTAGATGCCTTTAAATCAACGCTTGAAGAGGTTGAAGGCGCAGCTTTAATTGTGCACGTTGTAGATGGATCGCATCCAGATCCACGTGAACAGATCCGCGCCGTACGTGAAGTGATTGACGAAATCGGCGCAGGTGCTATTCCAGAAATTATCGCGATTAACAAAAGCGATATCGCCGACCCAGATTTAATTGTCGAACTGGTTCGATCGATTCCAGGAAGTATCGCAATCTCTGCGCAAAGTGGATTCGGAATTGAAAGGTTAGTTGCTGCAATAGAGGCGGCCTTACCTCATCCAAAGATAGAGATCACAGTTACAGTTCCATACTCACGCGGTGATCTCGTTTATGCAATTCATGAAAGCGGCGAAATATTTAGCGAAGAGTATGTAGAAGAAGGAACGTTAATTCACGCGTTAGTTAATGAAAAATTAGCGGCGAAAATTAACGATGTAGTTTTACTTAAGTGAGCGAAGAACAGCGGTAACTTTTCCTAAGATCTCAGCATTGTCACCGTTGATTGGTGAAAAGGCTGGGTTGGCAGGAAGTAACCAGATGTGACCATCGCGACGAGTAAATGTTTTTACAGTTGCTTCGCCATCAATCATCGCTGCAACGATCTCGCCTTTTTCACAAGTTTTTTGCGATCTAATAACTACAAAATCTCCATCGCAAATTGCAGCTTCAATCATTGATTCACCGACAACTTTCAACATGAACAATTCGCCATCTCCAACTAAAGATGCTGGTAATGGAAAACTCTCTTCAATATCTTGCTCTGCCAAAAGGGGAGCACCAGCTGCGATCCGGCCAACAAGTGGAACCTCACGCATTTGATCTAAAGAGTACTTATCGCCAGCTGAACTGGTTGCGTGATCTTGATCAGGAAGCAAAATTTCGATCGCCCGACCGCGAGTTGGGTCGCGACGGATCCATCCCTTTTCCTCGAGCAGTTCTAATTGGTACTTAACACTTGAGGGGGAGGCAAGACCGGCTGCTTGGCCAATCTCACGCATTGAAGGCGGATATCCCTGATCGTGGAGAGCAGATTTGATGACTGCCAGGATCTTGAGCTGGCGAGGGGTTAGCCCGTGTTCATCAGGCTCATCTGTCCCGTCTGTCTCAGGGTGGAACTCAGGTACGGTGATTTCTGCTGCTTTTTTGGTGGCCATACCCCAACTTTACCTTGGAATTAGAAATTATTCAAACATCTGTTCGAATTTTCTTGACATATGTCAGTGGGGTGGAGTTTAATTCGAACACGCGTTCTAATCCGTCTAGAACGCGGTAAGCATAAAAGTAGAAAGCAGGCATCAAATGGCTAACTCCCCAGCCACCCAAGTCATCCTCACAAACCGTGGACGCACCGTATTAATGGTCTCCGCCTTGATTTTGGCGACATCAACCTTTGCAGCTACCTTCTCCGCCTTTAACGGGGCAGTGGCTTCCACTACTGCTGTCTCAGCTGCCCATGTCGCAGCAGAAGAGATCATCGTTCAACCCGGTGAGAGCTACTGGTCTATTGCGCGGGAGATCGCCCCAGGGGTTTCGACTCAAGACGTGATTGACCAAATCCACCTACTCAACCCATTTGAGGGAAGTACGCTCCAAGCCGGAACAAAGATTTTGGTGCCGCTAATTAAATAAGGCAGTGCTGATCTGGTTTGCTGGGTTTAGAAAAAATACTTTTTCGACACGCCGTATTATCTCTTGCGAACCCTCTACCCCTGCTCTACTGTTACCACTAGATGTAGTACTTACAACCGTGTGGTTCATCCACAGATTGTGCTTACTGCTCCACAGTTCCTCCACAGCCTTATCCCCAAGGCAGCGCGAAATAGGGCTGAAATGGCTGTAAATATTTGTCCAGCAATACCTATTTTCGCACTTTAAGGGGGTTGTACCGAGATGAACTGTCCATTTTGCCGTCAGGCTGACTCTCGCGTAGTCGACTCTCGCCCAATCGATGATGGATCCTCGATCCGTCGCCGCCGGGAATGTGTGACCTGTGGTCGTCGGTTCACCACTCAAGAAACTTCTGCACTAGCAGTTGTGAAAAGAAGCGGTGCATCTGAGCCTTTTAGTCGCGAAAAGGTTGCCGCTGGTGTTCGCAAAGCTTGTCAGGGTCGTCCAGTTGATGATGATGACTTAGCTCTTTTGGCTCAACGAGTCGAAGAGGCATTGCGGGCAACCGGACAGGCTGAGATTGAAACCCAAGAGGTCGGAATGGCAATTCTTGGGCCACTACGTGAATTAGATGAGGTTGCCTACCTGCGTTATGCATCGGTCTACCGCAACTTCAATTCACTTGATGATTTCGAAGGAGAGATTGCTCTTCTTCGAGTACTTCCATCCGTCCTTGAAAATGAGGAAACGGACGTTTTTCGAAGATCGCAAAATAGTAGTAAGTAAAAGTAGTAAATGAAGTGCAAAGAATACAAAACAAAATAAAAGTAAAAACAAAATTGGTCCAATTCAACTAAGTAGAAATATCGAGAAAGAGGAAGCGCAAATGTCAGACACGGTAATCAACCGCACCGGAAGCAAAAATAAAACAGGTTTGAAGATGGAGCGGATTTATACAACGCCGGGTCTACATCCTTATGACGCAGTCACTTGGGAGCGACGCGATGTCGTTCAGACAAATTGGAAGAGCGGTGAAGTCGTATTTGAGCAGCGTGGTGTTGAGTATCCAGAGGCCTGGTCACTAAATGCTTCGATGATCGTGACTACTAAGTACTTCCGTGGCGCTGTTGGTCACGAAAACCGTGAATGGTCACTGAAGCAGGTCATTGATCGCGTAGTGCTTACATATACCAAAGCTGGAAAAGCTGAGGGTTATTTTGCAACTGATGCAGATGCAGAGATCTTCGAACACGAATTAACACATATGTTGTTGCACCAGATTTTCTCTTTCAACTCACCAGTTTGGTTTAACGTTGGAACCAACGCACCACAACAGGTAAGTGCATGCTTCATTCTTTCTGTTGATGACACCATGGATTCAATCTTGAACTGGTACCGCGAAGAAGGAATGATCTTCAAAGGCGGATCAGGCGCTGGATTAAATCTTTCACGCATTCGCTCATCAAAAGAATTACTTAAGTCAGGCGGCACTGCTTCAGGACCAGTTTCCTTTATGCGTGGTGCTGACTCATCAGCCGGAACCATCAAATCAGGTGGAGCTACACGTCGTGCAGCCAAGATGGTTGTTCTAGATGTTGATCATCCAGACATTGAAGAGTTCATCGAGACAAAGGTTTCTGAAGAGCAAAAGATTCGCGCACTACGCGATGCTGGTTTCGACATGGACCTTGGCGGAAAAGACATCATCTCCGTGCAATATCAGAATGCAAACAACTCAGTTCGCGTAAGTGATGACTTCATGCGCGCCTACGAAGAGAGCAAAGATTTCGGTCTTCGCGCTCGCTCAACTGGTGAAATTATTGAGACTGTTAAAGCTCGCGAACTATTCCGCAAAATGGCTGAAGCAGCTTGGGCATGTGCTGATCCTGGAATTCAATATGACGACACCATCAATGACTGGCACACAAACCCAGAGACTGGCCGGATCAACGCATCCAATCCATGTTCTGAGTACATGTCACTAGATAACTCTTCTTGTAACTTGGCATCTCTTAACTTGATGAAGTTCCTAAAGTCAGATGGTTCATTTGATGCAAAGACCTTTGTTAAAGCAACTGAGATGATCATTACTGCAATGGATATCTCAATCTGTTTCGCAGATTTCCCAACTGAGGCAATCGGAGCAACAACTCGTTCTTACCGCCAACTTGGAATTGGTTTCGCAAACATCGGTGCACTTTTGATGGCATCTGGTCTTCCATATGACAGCGAAGGTGGACGCGCTCTTACCGGTGCAATCACCTCA
>Ga0214921_10001177_pt1 | contig 45315 bp, 33 predicted proteins | sample LL1505_MetaG_FD_177992 | JGI IMG/M metagenome (GOLD analysis project Ga0214921, IMG submission 177992) | Freshwater microbial communities from Lake Lanier, Atlanta, Georgia, United States - LL-1505 | ecosystem: Environmental > Aquatic > Freshwater > Lake | place: USA: Georgia | collected...
GACAGGTGGATTAGATAGATTGATTGATATAACAGAACAGGCCATTAAAAATAATGGTCCATTAGTAGAGAATGACAAAATAAATCAACAGACATTAGTTGAAATATTCACAAAAATAGCAGAAACAGAAGACAATGATATTATTACTATTGTAAATAAAGAAATTGAGCGAAGACCCCGGGATTTTTCTTTAGCAAGTCAAGAATATGCGATTAAAAACAAGGATAATACATTATTTGATATTTATAATAATTCTAAAAAATGGCGTTATTATTATTATAAAAATTTGTTCGATATTAATATTAATAATGATAGCACATCAATAGTTAGTTACAATTTTATTAAAGGCATATATTGGACATACAATTATTATAAGAAGTTTGATTTAGATTATACTTGGTATTATCCATATACATATCCACCTACAGCTAAAGATATTAGCAATTATTTAAAGGCAAATGTTGTAAAAGAAATCGAATCAAATGGAAATTATTTAAGTCCCAAATGTCAATTATTATTGATATTACCAATTTATAGTATTGATTTGATTGAAGATGATTGTAAGAAATATATGACTGATATTTCAGCTGGTATGAAACATTTATATCCTAAAGAATATAAAATTCAGACTTTATTCAAAACACATCTTTGGGAATGTTGTCCTATTTTACCTATTATCAACATAGATAAAATAACAAAAACAAATAATTTTACGATTTTATGAAATATTGCTGTTAAACTATCTTATACAAGATAAAGAAACATTATGCGTTTTTTTAATATCTAAAATTAAAAATAATTGCTGTTAACATAATTACAGAGAATATTAATATTTAACCTCAAACCTAAAAGAATTTTAAAGTATTAATATTTATATTCTATTATAATAAAATAAAATAATCTTTATATAAAAATAATTCTCGTTCTTTTTATAATTAAATGGAAACAACCAATAATGCAAATTTAGATTTATTTATACAATTAGTCAGAGATAGCAATAAGCCTGTTTTAATCGGTTTATTAAATGAATCTTGGGAACTCGACAAATTGAAGACAATAGCAATAATATTTAATTCAAGAGATAGAATTGGAGGGAAAAAAGAAAAAGAAATAAGCAATTTTTGTTTATCGTGGTTAAAAAAGAATCATAATGAAATTTATAAATCGAATGTTTTGACATATATAAATAAATATGGTTGTTGGAATGATTTAAATTATATAATCAAAACGAATTATAAAAATAATTATGAATATAGATTATTTGCGAATCAATTAAAAGCTGATAAGATGGCATTAGATGAAAATAAAGAAATATCTTTATGTGCAAAATGGGTTATTAATTCGAATACTGATAAAACCATAAAAATAGCACGATATTTATTTGATGATATTAAAAACTACCACGAAAGATATAGAAAAGAGTATTTAAAACCATTACGACAAAAATTAGAATTAGTGGAAACTAAAATTTGTAAAAATGATTGGGATAATATTAATTATAATAAAATACCTGCAGGATCATTAAAATACTACAAAAAATTATTTATTAAAAAGGATAATATAAAATATTCTAATTTCATCCAAGAACTTATGAAAAATAATGGAAAAATAAAAATAACTGGATTGTTACCCCATCAAATTATTAAAAATTATTTGGATAATATGCACAATGATGATATCGACGAAACATTAGAATTAGAATGGAAAACACTAGTTTCTTTTTATAATGATATTAACAATGACAATGAGAATATGATAATACCAATAGTTGATGTATCTGGATCAATGTTTTGTTTTTCTAATAAAAAATCTGGTGTGATGCCGGTGACTGTTTCTATTGCGTTGGGATTATTATTAGCGGAAATCAACAAAGGTATATATCATAATAAGGTAATAACATTTTCCGAGAAACCGCAAATATTTGAAATTCGTGGTGAAACATTAAAAGACAAAATTAAATGTTTACGAGATTCTGAAATGGGATTTAATACAAATTTCTTAAAAATAGCAGATCTATTGATTAACAATAATCTTATATGTAAAAGATTAATTTGTTTTACAGATATGCAATTTGATATGAATCAAAATCATAATCAATTTATAGAAAAATTTAGAACTAATGGTTTAGAAGTTCCTGAATTAATTTATTGGAATTTGAGCGGACAATTTAACAATTTTCCTATAAATAACAAAGATACAAATACATCGATATTATCAGGATTTTCAGAACAATTTTTAAAAATCATTTTAGAAAAAAACGCACTAGATCCAGCTGAAATAATGAATAAAATACTTGAACCTTATTATGAATTTATAAAGATTTAAAGATTTAAATATAAGTCTTTAAATAATTTTAAAAAAATGCAAACGATAGAAATAAAAGATAATATTCAAGAATTTAAAATAAACGATAATAATACATATTCATTTAGTTCTATTTCTAATTCTGGTTCTATTTCTACTTCTACTTATAAATCTGGTTGGTGGTATCCTTCAAGAAATGGTAAAAAAAGAATATTATGGGCTGGTACACATATACATCAGAGTAATGGTTATAGCCGAGTAATGTATTATATAACAAAATATTTAGGTAATTATGATGACATAGAATTAACTATTTATGGTTTTCAAAATTTTAATATATGCGATGGACAAAAGTTAATAAGAAATGAAATTAATTCTAATGTAATAGTTCACGATGTTTATGAACACGAAAATCCAAAAAGAAATGGATTCGGAGAAAAAGAAATTGGTGATTACATTAAAAAACATCCACAAGACATTATAATTATTTTTAATGATGCTATAATAACATCCGCATTAACAGCTACTATAATTAATGAATGTGGCGATCAGCGTAATAAATTTAAATTAATATCCTATATGGATCAGGTTTATTTTTATCAGAAAAAAAATTATATAGAAATTTTAAATACATATTATGATGCCATAATCGCTTTTACTCCATATTGGAAGGAAATAGCATATAAATTGGGTATTCGCAAAACAATGGATATTTATGTTTTTCCGCACGGGTTTGACCATAATTTATATTATCCTATTGACCAAAGAATTGCTAGATTTTATAATAATTATAATGAAGAAGATTTTATGGTTTTGAATTTAAATAGAAATCAGCCTAGAAAAAGATGGGACACAACTTTAATTGCCTGGGTTGAATTCGTTGAAAGACATTATAATGTTAATGTTACAAAGACAATAAGCAAAAATGATTGTAAGATCAATAAACATACATCAAGACCTATTAAATTAGTTATTGGTACTTCTCTTGATAGTTATTGGGATTTGATGGATATAATTGAAACTGAAGTTAAATTCAGGAAAGTTCCTTTAGATTATGTTAAAAATACAATAATAACTGTTAATGCTCCTCAACAATTATCTGACAGAGATATTAATATTTTGTATAATGCTTGTGATGTAGGATTAAACACAGCAGATGGCGAAGGATTTGGTTTATGTGGTTTTGAAGGATTAGCAATAGGAAAAGCACAAATATCTGCGTATGTTGGAGGAATGCGAGAATTTTTAAATGACAATATATCAATATTAGTTTATCCAAAATTAAATATTTATTTAGAAAATAGAGCTGCTGCAAATGGTATAGGAGGAATATCAGAATTGTGTGATCCTCACGATTTTGCGGAAGCATTTTGGAAATATTTAAGTTCTCCTGATTTGATGCAAAAACACGCAACAAGAGGTAGACAACATATATTAACTAATTACAGATGGGAAGAATTGGTTAAATATCTTCATTCTAATATTATTTCTAAATTATAACGATGTGTCAGCATAGCAATAATATTATTAATAATATATTCAATATCTGTAATCAAATCATCAATTTCTTCTTGATAATATAATTCCGTCATAAATCAATTTCAATAAATAGCCTATAAACAAATATACAAAAACATCAATTTTTATTTTTTTCTCGTTAAATATCAAATATTCAGCGACTAATAAAACAATTGCTAGTTTTATATTAAAAAATCCTAGTAATATAATCAATATACAATTTAAACTTATGTTAAAACCAAATATAGAAAATCCTGTTGTTTTATAAAAATATTTGATATCTTTGTTTTTTAATAAAAATTTATCTATAACTAATGGAAAATTGCAATCGTTTGTATTATTACTAGTGTCGTATGTCTGATAAATTAATGGTTCAGTCATAGAAATTATGTTTATATCATTGTTATACAATGCCAAAAGACATAATTCAATATCAATATGATTTGTAATTTTATTTATATTATCTAACAATTTTTTAGCACCTTCTATTGTAATTACATAAGCTAGTGTTTGCGAAATAAAGACTTGTTTATAGAAATGTTGATTTATATTTTTAAATTTAATGTTTTTATTATGAATTAAATTATCAGTTAAGAATATCATATCATAATTCTTAGGTGACTGGTTATAAGCTTTATTGAATTTGTATATAAAATTGTTTTTTAAAATAAAATCATCTTCTAAAATGAGAGCTTTATCGATACCTTCTCTAATAATTTTTTTCCATAAATTTATATGAGACATACCACAGCCAATCATTGAAGGTGATGCCATAATATTACCTATATCTGTTGTTGCGTCTTTTCGCTCTTTTACTGTTAATTTGGAACCATCTACACCTGGAAATCTTTCAGCATTTGTGATATTATATTTAGCTAGTTGTTTTTTGCAATTTTCATATCGTTCAATATCTTTGTCTAAATTAATAATAAAAATTTTATCAATATTATTCATTTTATTTTATAATAATTATTATTTTAAAAAATGATTAACACGCGTATTTAATTTTTATTATAAATAAATATAAATGGATGATTATATTTCTTCATCATTTGTTTTTGATAAATCTCAAAAACGATTTTCAATTTTGAATATTTATGACGAAGACGATGATGAAGATATTATTTATTATAAAATACCTGTAGAAGTATTGAAAAATAATAATAATTTAATTAAAGAAGAGGCTTTTAATCCATCTCAAAATAAGTGTTGTGTTATATCATAAATAATTATCTTTAATAAAAACAAATATGACTTCTCCTGAAATGAGTGATTATAAAATTATTCTTATAGATACTATAAATGTTATTTATAATGGTAGCTCAAATAATTATAGTTTTCATATAGATTTAGCCGAACATTTAAAAGATGTATATAAAATTAAGATTTTGTTTGATGCAACATCAATATTAACCGCTAATTTAACCAATCCAAGTTTAATAACGAATCTTGATACTATTTATATAAATTGTAATGATTATGATAGAGTAAGAACAACAATTGGAAACAATAACAATTTATCTTATTTTGATTCGATAATGATCGATTTAAATAAAATTAAAAATAATACAGGAGTTTTTGAAACTACTATGTATAACGATTTTAACGAACACGAAGGCGACTATTATTTAAATCCTGTCGCATCGCAATTAAAAAGAATAGATATTCAACTATTAGACAAAAATAACAACATTGTAACAAAAGATTTAATCAAACGGTTTGTAATGAAATTGTGTATTTATTACAATAAAAAGAAAATATCACAATTTTAATTTTTATCTGTGTATTCTGTTTCATCATCATCTTCACTGCTGTCTTCATTAGTACTTAATTCAACTTCTTCTTCGTAATCATCATCATCACTCAATGCTTCTTTCAATTCTGCAACTGGTGGTTTATTATTATTATTCTTTTTTTTTGGTAATAACTCATTAGTATTATTATCAATATTTATAATTTTAACTTCTTCTTTAGTTTCTTCTTTAGTTTCTTCTTTAGTTTCTTCTTTAGTTTCTTCTTTAGTTTCTTCTTCTGATTCATTATCACTATAATCTTCTATTATAAGTGGTTCTTCATTCTTAGTTTCATTTTCATTTCCACCAATCTTTATTTCTTCGTCATCATCATCTTCGTCTTCATCGTCATCGTCTTCATCATCATCGTCTTCCTCATCATCGTCTTCATCGTCATCGTCTTCATCATCGTCGTCTTCTTCATCGTCGTCTTCTTCATCGTCGTCTTCTTCTTCATTTTTGTTATCGTCAATAATAAATAAATTGTCTAAGATAAGATCAAGAGGAGTGCAATCACGAATAGTAATTTTGATTATTTTGCGTATGTTTTTTTCGATTAAATTTAAATGATATTGTTTTTCGGATGGTTTTAAATTTTTGTGTGAAAATAGATAAGCATTTTTCCAACAAAAAATACCACTGTTAATAAGACATTTGTGGATAAAATCGATGTTGTTAATTATTGGAACTTTTTTATAATCGATTTTTTTATTCTCAATTTTTAATTTTATATTTATAATAATTATTTCTCTTAATAATTTGCCTATTATTGCACTATTTTCACAAGAATTAATAATAATATCAGCGTGTTCTGCAATGATATGATTATTCCAATTTTTTATTTGTACCATTTTGTTCTGAAATTCTTGTGTGTTAGCACAAGATTTATACATATTATAAACAATGTTACAAATAGGTATAGATATATTATCTAAAATTATATCAATGTATTCTTTTTTACTATCAAGTAATGAAGTCTGCATTTAGTTATATAAATAAATCACCTTCTTAAATATAAAAATTATATATAAAGACTATTTATATATTCCGATAATTCGATTTTATTATTGCCAATAATCTTATTGGACAGTTTTTTATTATCATAAAAAAGAAATGTTGGCAAAGATCTAACTTCGATAAAATCTAATAATTCTTCATCTGCATCAGTTGAGTTAATCTCGGCATAAATTATATTAGCATTATTGTTATTTTCAGCAAATTGTGTATATAAAGGAGCAATTTTTTTACAAGGTTCGCACCAATCAGCACCGACTTTAATAATTATTTTAGTATCAGATTTATTGATAGTATTAAAATCATCAAGATTTTTTAAATGAAGTATTTCGCCAGTTGATTTAGTTTCCATAATATAAATAATAATATTATAATTTTTATAAAAAAAATGATTATAAAAACTTAAATAAATATTATGTCAATTGAGGAAATAATGCAATTGTTAATATTAATAACATTTACTATTTCATTTATATGGATTGTTGTGTTTTTATTTAAGAAAACACTTAAAAATCAGCGAAAAATAGAAAGAAAAATAAAAAGAATTTTGAATATACCACAACATCCTCTTGAGGTATTTATAAATCAGGAACAAATTGATAACGATCAAATTGAAACAGAAAAAGAAGAATTATTAATAAACGTTCAACACTCTCGCTGAAGGATCAATATATTCGTTTTGTTTATTAATAAAATCAGGTTGCCAATAATGAGGAATAATATTCAATCGTTCTTTTCCAAAATATTGAATGAATTTTTTTTTGTAATAATGTGCTTCTTTTGAAGGTCCGATTAAATCTTCATTGTCATTAATATTAGCATCCATTTTTTCTGATAAAACTGAAAACCACGATTTATCTTTACTCGAAATTCCGTCACTGAAAGCTTCTTTTTTTCTAAATAAACAATCTTCTGGTAAATAGGTTTCATCGTTAAAAACTTGTCTCAGTATAAATTTTTCACAATTATTTATATAAAATGATGGCATTCTCATTCCTTGTGGTATTTGCCAAACTGTTTTAACAAATTTAAGATCTAAAAACGGAACTCTTGCCTCTAATCCAAAAAATGCGAGTGTTCTATCTAATCGTCTTCCATCATACATATGGATATTTTTTGTATATTTTAAACAAGATTTGTGAAATTCATCAGGATTTGGAGCATAGTAGTTAAAAATATAACCTCCTAAAACTTCATCAGATCCGTCACCATTAATAATTATTTTTATTTTTGTAAAATCTTTAATATATTTACTTAATAAATATTGTCCACAACTTGCACGAATTGTTGTAATATCATAAGTACAAGTAGCGTAAATAACATTATCAATTACTTCCAATGCATCACTCTCTTTAATAATAATTTCTTTATGATCAGAATTTATAAATTTCGCAACTTTTTTGGCATATGGTAAATCAGTTGAATTTTCAAATCCAATAGAAAATGTTTTAATTTGTTTAGGATATACCAATTTGGCAGCAATAGAACAGATAATGCTTGAATCCAGTCCACCAGATAAATAAAAACCAATGTCGTTAATATCATCAGCCATTAATCTAACTTTCACAGCTTCTATTAATGAATTTTTGATTTCAATTAAATCGTATTCTGGATTTGTTTGAGTATCATAAATATTATTTGTTATATCATATTTAGTATTTGTATTATTATAATAATCATAAACTATAACAGAACCACAAGGAAATTCGGCAACATCAATAAAATCTTTTGGTATTCCTTTCAATTCAGAACTAAAAATTAATTCATCATCGCCTCGACTAGAATAATATAAAGGACGAACGCCAAAGACATCGCGACCAGCTATAATTTTATTTATTTTTTCATTTTCAAAAGTTATGATAATGAAGGCAAATTCTCCAACGACTTCGTTTTTGATAATATTAATAAAATCATCAAATTTTAAATTTTTAAATAATTGTAAAATGCACATACAATCATTAACACATTGAATATTATTTTTATACGCAAGTTCTTTATAATTATAAATCTCGCCATTACAAATAAAAATAATATTATTATCAATAAATGGTTGCATTCCTTCTAAGCTTTTATTAATAATTGCAAGACGATGAAAGCCAACAGTAGCTTCTTTATATTTCATATAAATAGATGCATCAGGACCTCTATGAGAAATTTTTTTAAAATATTCATAATATTCGCGAATATTGCTTTGTGAAATATAAGCCCAAATACCACACATTAAAAATAAATGAAATTTTTAATAATAATATTAATAAACAATAATTTTATATATAAAAAAAAAATGAATATTTTTATATAATTAGTCAACTTTAATAATAATAATGGAACTTCCCGAATCATTTTGTTGGAATATTTTAGATAAATATTTCACAGAAAATAAATCAATTGATTCGATAAGTCCATTAGTTAAACACCAAATAGACAGTTATAATAAATTCATAAATACGACATTGCCTCAAATTATAAGTGGTTTTAATCCTATTAAAATCACAGCAAAACAAACAGAAGTAGATAATAAAATTAAGAATATTAATATTAATGTTTTGAATCCATCATTGACAAAGCCAATTTATCAATTGCCGGATGGAACACAGACAATAATGACACCATATATTGCGCGAATGAATAATTTAACTTATTCAAGCCCTTTGTATGTAAATGTTCATATTATTATAGAATTTTTGAATGAAGATAACATAATTGTCAAAATCGATAAATACGTTAATAACGTCTATATTGGTAAAATTCCTATTATGGTGCGTTCGAATGCTTGTGTATTACATCAATTGCCTGCAATCGGAGACAGTGACAATAATGAATGTCGATATGATTATGGAGGCTATTTTATTGTTAATGGCAATGAAAAAGTATTAATTATGCAAGATAGAATTAATGAAAACGATACTCTAATATTTGCACCAAATAATAACAGTGACGGATTATATGCAGAAATTAGATCAATGAATGATTCTATTTATTTACCACCCAAAACAACTAGTTTAAATATGAGCGGAAAATTAAATCATATGGGAAGAAGCATTAGGTTGAATACTTCTTTTATTAGAAGTGAAATCCCTGTATTTATTATGTTTAGAGCACTTGGTATTATTTCAGACAAAGAAATTATTCAACATATTGTTTATGATTTAGATAATAAAGATAATCAGCGAATTATTGGTCAATTAATGGCCTGTTGTGATGATGCATCGGATATTCACACACAAGAACAGGCAGAAGAAGTTTTAATCAAAATTATGACAGGAGTCAATAAGACAACTCAAAATACTACTAAAATATTGAGAGACAATATTATTAATGATTTCTTGCCACACGTTGGAAAGAATTATAGAAGAAAAGCATTGTATTTAGGTTATATGATCCGTAAAATGATTAGAATTTATTTAGGTTATGATACATACGATAATCGCGATTCTTATATGAATAAACGAATTGATAGCCCAGGAATTCTTTTAAGTAATCTATTCAGACAATGTTATGGTAAAATGAGCAAAGAAATCAAAGGTTTGATTGAAAGAGAATTAAATTTATGGCGCGCAAATTACAACAATACTACCACTGATATTATAAATGATCATAATATTCATCGATATTTTAAGCAGTCTCTTTTAGATTCGTGGTTAAAATATTCATTATCAACAGGAAATTGGGGAATCAAAAGTATTGGAAGCTTTCAAAATATTAAACAAGGCGTTTCACAAGTTTTAAATAGAATGTCATATGCGAGTACATTATCTCACTTGAGAAGAATTAGCACATCAATGGAAAAAAATGGTAAATTAGTTCAACCGCGTAAACTAGACAATTCACAATTCAATATGATATGTCCTGCAGAATGTTTCCATCCAGATACACCTATATTATTATGGAATGGAACTATTAAAAAAGCATCTGATATTATTATCGGAGATAATTTAATTGATGATAATGGAAATGCTGTTAGAGTTAAAAGCACTTGTTCAGGGATTAAAAGAATGTATGAAGTAATTCAACATAAAACAAATTTTATGAATTATATTGTAACTGATAATCATATTCTAACATTAAAAGTAAAAAAATATAAAACTATTAGAAACCATAGAGGAAAAAAAGAATTATCATGGTTTGATAAGAAAGAATTAACATATAAATACAAGAAATTTAACAATATTGAAGATTTGCATAAATTTAGTTCATCTATAGATGATGATAATATTATTGATATTACAATTGAACAATATTTATCTTTACCAGAAAATGTTAAAAAACAATTATATACATTTAAATCAAATGGTATTAATTGGGATACAAAAGAAGTTGAATTAGATCCATATATATTAGGTTTATGGTTAGGTGATGGATTATCATCTGGTTATGGATTTATCACAGCTGATGAAGAATTACTTGATATGTGGATTAAATGGGGCAAAAATAATGATGCAACTATTAAAAAAAATAATTGTAAATATAGATATACTATTAGTTCAACAATTAATAATACCCAATCTGGTATTAGTTGTAATAAAACAGAACAAGCACCTCTTAAAAAAATATTAAAAAAATATAATTTAGTTAAAAATAAACATATTCCATTGGATTATTTAATTAATGATCGTAAAACAAGATTAGCTGTTTTAGCTGGATTAATAGATACTGATGGAAATGTAAGAGCAAACGGACACGAAATTAGAATATGTCAAGGAAAACCAAATTATAAAATTATATATGATGCTGAATTCTTAGCAAGAAGTTTAGGATTTTCGTGTAATTTAAATGATGGTGTATGTTCTTATACAGTTAATGAAGAAAAGAGATATCGTCCTTATAAAGAATTAACAATTACCGGAAAATATTTATATGAAATACCAACTATTCTTAATAGAAAAAAATTAAATAAATGTAATAATCCAACACATGAAAAAAGATGTTCAAGTTATTTAGAAAGTTCTTTCGAATTAGTAGAAAATAAAGTTCAACAATTTGTTGGATGGCAACTAGATGGAAATGGAAGATTTCTATTAGGTGATATGAGTGTATCGCATAATACTCCAGAGGGAGCGTCTGTAGGTCTTGTTAAAAATTTAGCTTTAAGCACTATTATTTCAATTTCAATGAGTAGTACTCATATCCGTCAATTATTAGTAGAATTAGGAACAAATATTTACGATGACAGTTATTCATATATTGTAGAAAATAATGATAAATGGCATATTGAGACTGAAATAATTGCTCAAGCTAGAGAAAAAATTACCAATTATTTTAAGGAATTAGGAAATTCAAATAATGTTTATGTTCAAATTAATGGTGATATCATTGGATATCATACAAACCCATTAGTTTTATACAATACTCTCAAACATTATAAAAGATGTGGTATTATTTATCCTATGACTTCGGTTTATTGGAATATTTTAAAGCGTTGTATTTGCATCAGTACTGATGCAGGACGAATGTATAGACCATTATTAATTGTTGATTATGATGAAGCAAATAATAAATGTGAATTGAGAATTAAACGAATTTTGAGGGAAAAGAAAATGACCTGGAATCAATTCATTAAAGGTAAAACATTCGATGATTTTATTTGCCCAAATAATTCTAACGATGAAGAAGGCTTTATTGAATATTTAGACAATAATGAATTAAACCATACTCTTATTGCTATCAATTATTTAGAATTAGATAAAGGAATGAAAGGAAATTCTTACCCTCCTAGATATACAAATTGTGAAATCCACGCAAGCTTGATGAATGGTATTTTAGGTGTAAATATTCCTTTCAGTGATCATAATCAGTCACCTAGAAATTGTTATCAATGTTTAAATGAAGATGAAAAGGTTTTAATGAGTAATGGAAATTATAAATTGATCAAAGAGATTATTAAAGGAGATGAAATTATCTGTTTCGATCCTAAAACAAGTATTACACACAAATCAAAAGTTGTTAATCATTATCATATGAAAACATCTAAAATTGTTTATAATATTTATACAATCACGGGAAGAAAAATAATAGCAACTCACGACCATAAATTTATGACATTAAACAATTGGACTGAAGTTTACAAATTTAACAACGATACTTATTTAGGTATTAATATGATGTCTAATTATGTTTCATCAAACCCTGTTGAAATTGTTAAGATCATTGTAGACAATACAATAATCAACAAAGATTTATTAGATCATATGCAAAAAGCTTCATTTGATAACAATGATTATTATATGAGTGTTATTAGTCGTTTGGCTGGATATTCATTGAAATCAAATTATTTATTTAAATTGGATAATATTATTGATGATGATGATTTTAATAAGGATGTTAAATTAATTGGTTTCAACTTAGATAGCAAATTTAGATTATTTATTACAATTATTATTAATAAGCTAGATGAATGGTTAATTAAATCGAGTGATTTGGTTAAACGCGAATTCGTAGCTGGTTATATGTATGATAATATCGACGATGGAAATGAAATGATTAAAACAATATTGGATTATTTCAATGTTTCTAAAGATGATGATATTAATTATTATAGAAAAATTGGAATTAGATACAATTACGATTTACTAAAAAAATATGCAATTATTAATGAATATAATTTATATAATGATTTCAAGGTTAAACATAATTTGGAAGATTTGAGTTTTAAAGATTTCTCAGCAAAAGTAATTATCAAAGGTAAATTATTATATATTCCATTTTACTACAAAGTTATTAATACTAATAATAACATAGCTGATTTAGAAATTGAGAGTGAATTTCATAGTTTTATTGGAGGCGATAGCGGTTTTGCGGTAAGTAATTGTGCAATGGGAAAACAAGCATTGGGTATTTTCGCTAGTAATTTCACAAATCGTATAGATACAATGGGACATATTATTAATTATCCACAAAAACCAATAGTTTCTACAAAATTGTCTAAATATACTAATAGTAATGAATTGCCATCTGGTGTAAATGCTATTATAGCAATTATGACCCATTCGGGATTTAATCAAGAAGACAGTGTTATGATAAATAAATCTGCGTTGGATCGTGGTTTATTTGTAAGCACTTATTATAAGGCTTTTAGAGACCAATGTGCTAAAAATCATAGTTCAGGCGAAGAAGAGATATTCATAAATCCAAAAGAAATGACAACAATTAAACCTTCATTTTCATATGAAAAATTAGATGACAATGGCTTTGTTCCTAAGAATACTTATATTGACGGCAATGATATAATCGTTGGTAAAGTTATGCCAAGAAAGATTAATGGCAAAAATACTTATAGCGATAATTCAACGGCGATGAAAGCTAACGATGACGGTTATATTGATTACAATTATGTTGGAACAAATAGTGATGGTTATAAATTCTGTAAAATTAGAATTAGAAAAAATAGAAAACCTGAAGTAGGTGATAAAGTAGCTTCAAGATCTGCACAAAAAGGAAGTATTGGAATGATTTATGAACATCAAGATATGCCTTTTACGAAAGATGGCATTGTTCCTGATATTATTATTAATCCTCACGCTATTCCATCGCGTATGACAATGGCACAATTAATGGAATGTATTATGGGCAAAGTTAGTTGTTATTTAGGCGCAGAAGGCGATGCCACACCATTTAATAGTTGTGGAGTTGAGAATATTGCAAGATTATTAGAAAAAACTGGATTAGAAAGATATGGAAATGAAATTATGTATAATGGCAGAACCGGTGAACAAATTAAAACAGAAATATTCATTGGTCCTACATATTATCAAAGATTGAAACATATGGTTGCTGATAAAATACACTCAAGAGGCAATAATGGCCCAATCGTTATGTTAACAAGACAATGTTCTGAAGGCAGAGCGAGAGGAGGCGGATTGAGATTAGGAGAAATGGAAAGAGATTGTTTCATTGGACACGGAACAGCATCATTTTTAAAAGAAAAAATGTTAGATTGTGCCGACAATTATAGAGTATTTATTTGTAAAGAATGTGGAATGATTGCGAATGTAAATCCAGATAGAAATATTTATAAGTGTAATTATTGCAAAAATGCTACAAATATTGTGCAAATTCGTATTCCATATGCATTTAAACTACTAACTCAAGAATTGTATACAATGAATGTTGTTATGAGATACAACTGTTCTAATTAACTTTAACATCTGTATATTCTTTATAAATAAATTTTGGCATTATACTTCCAACTTGTGTATCATTAAATGCGGTATTTAAATCAGTCCCTTGAAATAATAATTTAGATTGAGTAAAAGTAGGTTGTGTCAATTGTTCTTGTCCTATAGAAGTGCATATTGGTGGTTTATATCCAGATGGTAAAACATAACTATTATTGTGAACAATTGGTTTATAAACTCTTACATATAATTCTGCATCATCATCCAAGTCCTTAATTTTATCTTTTGTTTTTTTATTTAATTCTAGATTTTCAATAGTTTTAAAATCTTCATAATTTTTAAATCGGTCTGTTGCTTCTTCTTCATCATAATAATCACTTCTTCTTCTTCTAGGTGGTTCTTGTTCGTCATCATAATAATCACTTCTTCGTCTTCTAGGTGGTTCTTGTTCATCATCATAATAATCTTCTTGTTGACTTATCATAGATGGTTCTTGATCAAAGTTCTTAAAATTATCTATCTCGTCTTCTTCATAATTTTGATATCTTTCAATACTATTTAGATATGAATTTAAGGTCTTTATATCAGTATTTTCTTCCATAGTTTTTTCTGTACCACCATTTTTGATTGTAGTTTTTAATAATTCATTATAAACAGTGGGATAATTTAATTTAACAGTTCCAATAAGAGTTTTGACAATATTATTGTTAGATGATGCACTTACAGATAATAAATCAGTCTTAATACTTTCAATTTCTTTTTTAATTTTATTTGATTGATTATTAGTATCATCTATTTTCTGTTGTGCTACTAATTTTAATTCCAAAACATTGAAATGCTTATTAAATAATTTTAATAATACTTTTTTTGTTAAAACATAAGTTGACAATACATCAACTTCAAATTTTTTATAATTATATGATTCTAACATTGCACTGAATAAGAATTCATTTAATTGAAGATGAATAAAACAATCTCTTAAAGGTGTCATCATTTTTATTGGTAATTCTTCTTTATAGACAGTTGAATATATAGTGATAATACGATTAATTAGATTTTTTTTAGCAATGGCACCTTCTATGCCGTTATTAACATCATTATTTTGTGTTTTTATTAATTTGTCATATTCAGGAGAATTATATAAAAATTCTTTCAATTCTTCTTTTGTGTAATATACATATTTCTTTAATTCTTGGATAGTGGGAGGACGAAGACATATATTTTTATAAATTTCGATTACATCATAATCACTCAATTCTATTTTATCATTAGGGTTTGATGGTATTAGACTATCAGATATAGGTTCATCGATTGTGTCATAGGTGTCTGTAACTTTACCTTGATAATTTTTAATATCGTCAATATCTTTTTGAGTAATAAAAGTTTCAGTTATATTATTTGAATTAACTAATAACAATAAGAATATTATTAATATTATTATTACTATTGCAGAAATTATTATTCTCATTCTATTATAATAATAAGAAATGTTAAATTATGAAGATTATTTTAATGATCTTCTTAAAATGAATTCTCAGTTATTTTATATAATAAAAAAACCAAAAGTTTTTAAACATTATTCGAACGAATTGAGCGATGATTATTTATATACATTACAACATTTAACAATAAAATATGCAAAAACAAAAGATTTAGAATTAAAAAGAACAATAAGATTTTTGAAACAATCATTGAAATTAAAAAGTTATTTATATTTACCTATAACCTCGTATGAAAACAATATTATTATTTTTAATAATGACAATGAGAAAAGCTTTCCAATAAAATATAAAACTCAAAGACAAAAAGATTTTCATATTTATGTAAAAACAATAATTGAACGGTTAAATGAAGGTTTAGCAAAACAAATATCAATTCCCTATATTATTATAAAAAAATTATTGATAGAATTTAAAAATCTTCATATTTATAATTATTTATATAAATATCTAAAAAACGAGTATTTGCCAAAAGCTACTAAGAAAATAGGATTGTCTAATTTGCCAAATGGTAAAAAATTATATAAATTATTAGTCAAAGAAGGTGTTGACAAAACTCCTGAATATGTTCATAAACTCGGATTGTCGTTATTAGCTAAAACTAAAATACCTGATTATACTTCTCAAGAATATTATAAATCTAGAGAAGAATTATTTAAGGATTGTTTGAAATTATCTTTAAGTATTTATAATAATTTTATAGATAAATATTTTTATTATAAGCCAGATAAACCTTTTACTATTAAAAAGGTTCCACCAGAATTAGAAAACAGTTTTCCATTGGCATATTACACACATATAGAAGATGCTGTATTTATAAATCTTAAATATTATAAAGAATGCAATAAAAAATCATTATTTTCGTTATTGTTACACGAATGTTTTCATCAATATCATTTTAGTTTTATGAGATATCATAAATTAAAAGATTATCAAATTTATGGATATGAAAATATAACAATGATTGAAGGATTTGCACATTATATGGAAATTTATAATAAAAACAAAGATGATGATTATTATACTATTTTGAGAAAAGTCAGATTAGTGGCCGATACAGGTATTAATTATTATAATTGGAGTTACAAGAAAATTTATAATTTTATGAAAAAATATTTACCAAATAATACAGATGATATTATTAACGAAATTGATAGATATATATGTATTCCAAGTCAGGCTTTATGTTATACAATAGGAAAAATGGAAATAATAAAATTAAGAGATGCTTATTTAAAGAAATATAAAAATGAGACAATAAAAGATTTTCATTATAAGTTATTAATAAATGGTACTTGCAGTTTATCTACGATTAAAAAATTAATTCTATGAATTTAATAAGATGAATAAAATTAAAAAATTAACAAATTTTAAATTATTCATAAGTAAACTAAATAAAGCTTCTTTGAGTTATTTGAATTTAATTCATCATTCTAATAATTATTATATTAATCATTGTTGTGAAAATATATCAGATAAATTAGCAATACGAACACCTCGTTTTATTATCATCGACAATAATAATAAATATGATGTTTTAAAAATTGTATATTTGTCTAATATTGAACAAGCTCTAAATTTATCTAATTATAATATTGATTTGTCAATATCTGTTTCGACTAAAACATTGACCTACAATAATAAATATAAATATAGATTACACGCATTAATTGCAGATCATATAGAAATTTACGAATTATTAACAGATTGTGATGAAGTATACAAAACAGTTAAACCTATTCCTATAGGAACTATCAAAGAATCCGAATTAAAGAAATATATTGCCAAAATGAATAAAATTATTAAAGTCGATTTAAAGGATTTAAAGAAAATTGCGAAATGTGTTATAAATGATGTGATATATATTAAAGAATTTTTTAATAAAAAGACATTATTAAAATCTGATTATATAAAATTGATTAAAAAGATTTATCCATATTATATAAATTTGAATAAATCTAAGGTTAATGATTTAAAGAAAATATATAATTTTACTTGTAAAACTATCAATTTAAATTATAGTAATAATAGCTGTTATATGGATAGCTTATTTGTAGCATTATTTAACAGCGAAAACCCTATTGTAGAAAAAATAATATTGAATTCTCCTTTAAACCAAAGAGAAAATAAAAATGATGCAAAATTGATCAAATATGCTGAACAAATACGAGAAGAATTAAGATCAATATATAAAAACATTTCAACTGGTGCCGATAACACTACAGTTAAAAATTTACGATTATTATTACAAAAATATTATGATAGATATAAATCAAAAATAAATAAAAAATATTCAAAAATAGAATTTACACGATCTCAAAACGATATTAGCGAATTATTGAATTTTCTGAATATTATTTTTGACTTTCCACAAATTTTAAAATTTTCTTTTAATGGCAATCTTCAAAAACGCGATTTTTTTGATATTAATAATGACATAGATTTTTCAGGTGATAATGATATTTATATTAAAAACTATTATCCTAAATATACTAATATTGTAGAATTACCTGATGAAAATGAAATCAGAATCGACAAATATGAATATTTATCAACACCTATCCTATTTATTCAAATAAATCGTATATTTGATATGGAAAAACGCGATAATATAATTATTCCTCCACTCAAACTTAAATTAAAAGAAAATAATTTATATTTAAATTCAATTATTATACATTACGGTTTTGATTATAATCAAGGTCATTATATTTGTTTATATGAATGTAAAGGTATATGGTATAAATTTGATGATATGAAAGGATATAACACAAAAATAGGTTCATTTGATAAGATCTTATCAAATGAGGATTATACACGCAATATGGTAGGTTTATTTTATACTACTGTTTAATCCTCAAAATAATTATTATAAATCTCATCTTCACCATACAATTCAATCAACCTAAAGATTCTTTTAGGGTGAAGAGCTTTTTGAATGATTTCTTCACCTAGTTCTTCAAAGTTCTTTTTTATTTTTTCATAATCATAGGTAAATATTGCAGGATTTTTCGATAATTGATAATATACTATTTTATTAGGATATTCTTTCAGAATTTCAATTGCATTTATATTATTTGATAAATCAAACCATACAATTTTATGCGGATTTTCTTTTAATATTTTTATTGCTTCTGGATTATTATTTTTAGAGAAGAATAACCAATCAATTTTATCAGGATTGGCTTTAAGAATTTCAAGTGCGTTTGAATTTAATGATAATAAACTCCAATTGATTTTGTCAAGATTTTTTTTAAGTATATCTATTCCATTTACATTAGAAGATAGGAAATTCCAGTTTATTAAATCAAAATTTTCTTCCAAAACTTTTATACTATTAGGATTACCAGAAAAATAATATAAATTAATCTTATTTAAATTATTTCTTAATATCTCTATTGCATTACAATTATCTGCAATTACATACCAATTGATTTTATCTAAATTATCTTTTAACAATTCTATTGCATTTGGATTAACTGACAGATAAGACCAATCTATTTTATGTTGATTTTCTTTAAGTAATTCGATTGCATTAGGGTTTTTGGATAAATAAGACCAATTGATTTTATCAGGATGTTCTTTAAGTAGTTCGATGGCATTAGGATTTTCAGATAAAAATTCCCAATGAATTTTATCAATATTTTCCCTTAAAAGCTCAATGGCATTCGGATTTTTTGATAATAACCGCCAATCAATAAGATAATGATTTTTATTAATTATTTCTCTAATTAATGAAATAGCATTTGGATTAGTTACCAATGTATCATAATTGAGTTTATTTATATCAACCCAATCGCGTAATATTAAATACATATTTTTAATATTTATTTTTTTTATCATTTTTTTCTATGTTATCGATATCTTCTTTTAATACTTTAACTTTCGACGGGTTATTAGCTATATGTGCCCAATTAACTCTTTCATTGTTTTCTTTTAATTTGTCAACTGTAGTCAAAATTAAATAAGACCAATTAATTCGTATATCATTATTTTTTTTTAATAAATCAATTGAATGTTCATCATATTTATTTTTATAAATCCAGTTATGTAATTTTATAATAGGAATAAACATTATAATAATTATTATTGTTTATTATTATATACTTTAATAAAATCTAAAACTTGATTTTTATATTTATTGAGATTTTTAAAATAATTATCTGATAATAATTCATATGCTATAAATTCCCATTCATAATACGATTTATCATTTTTCTGATATTTATTTATCAATTTTAGTTTAGCATTGATATTTAATAAAAACTCAACTTCTTGCCGATTTTCTTCTAAAGAATTGTTAAAATGATGTTTATTACTTGATAAATAAGAATAATAAAATTTGGCTGATTTTGGTATATTTATCTTCCAAATTATATTATCACCATTACGAGCAAATCTATAAGCGGTTGTTTCATAAACAGAAGTTGACATAAAACAGCCCGTAATAAATTCATCATTAATTTCTAATAATTTTGTTTTGTCCAATAGTAATTTGGTATAATTATTATAATTGAACCCTCTGTATAATATGAGTTCATCAATAACTTCAGAATATGTATCAATCGTTATAAATGTTGTAAAATAACTATAATACAATTTTTCAATTAATTTTACATATAAATTAAACATATGTTTAATTGTTATGAATTTATTCAAGTCTTTTCTTTCTTTTTCTACATATTCTATCAATGACTGTATATGAGAATATGATTTTATTTTAAGATTGTATTTTTTGTTCATATCAGTAATATTACTGATATTATAATTGTATTCTAATAACAGTTCGTTAATAAATCTATAATTTAATCTAACACTAGAATCTAACAATTTTTCTAAGATATTCTCAATAATATCGTCATTATCATCTTCAGCTGTCCAAGTTAATATAAATTTAAATTCAGGATCTGCAATATCATAAGGATATAATAAATAGCCCATTGTTAGATATTTATTTTTAAATAAAAAAATCATATTTTTTATTCAAAATAGTTATCATAAACTTCATCTTCGCCATACAATTCAATCAACCTAAAGATTCTTTTAGGGTGAAGAGCTTTTTGAATGATTTCTTCACCTAGTTCTTCAAAGTTCTTTTTTATTTTCTCATAATCATAAGTAAATATTGAAGGATTAACAGACAATAACGAATATGAAATCTTTTCTTGATTTTCCTTAAGTAGCTCAATAGCAGCAGGATTTTTGGAAAGATTATCCCAATTAATTTTTTCAGGATTTGCCTTAAGTAGTTCAATAGCACCAGAATTTAAAGATAATCCAAACCAATTAATTTTTTCTGGATTCGCTTTGAGTAATTCAATAGCACCAGGATTTATAGATAATATAAACCATTCAATTTTATCAGGATTTTGTTTTAGAAGTTTAATAGCATTATGATTAAAAGCTAACATCATCCAATTAATTTTATCTTGATTTTCTTGTAAAAGTTGAATTGCATTAGGATTTTTAGAAAGATTATGCCAATTGATTTTATCAGGATTAGCTTTGAGTAGATCGATAGCATTAGGATTTTTAGAAAGATTATGCCAATTGATTTTATCGGGATTAGCTTTGAGTAGATCGATAGCATTAGGATTATAGGACAATACGAACCAATTAATTTTATCAGGATTTGCAGTGAGGATATCAATAGCATTAGGGTTTTCACATAAAAACTTAAAATTATATTTCTTTCCTTTGAGATAATCGATAGCATTTACGTTAAAACTCATCAAATCTATATTTAATTTTGTTTCATCAATCCAATCAAGAATTTTATAATAAAACATTGTTTATTATAAAAACAAAAAAATAAAATCATTTTTTAATCATAACAAAGAATATACGAAGAAGAAGTATTTAATAAAGGATCTAAATTATTAATGCTAACAACATTATTGTCGTCATATAAAATAAAATTATTGTTTGCATTTCTGCACATAGCATTATAATGACCAGAATTTAGAGAACCGTGATGAAATCCAATAGAATGAAGTGAATATATTTTTTTTAAAAATAATCGTAAATCAACATTGATATTATCATTATTTTTAGTATTCATATCTTTGAATCGATTTAATGATAAGAATAATAAATCGGGATATTTCCATATAGAAATAGATTTATTGTATTTAGATTTTGTTTTACATTTATCGCAAATTCTGTCATTATCGTTAATTTCAGTAGAACAATATTTATTGAACAAAATTGAAATAGATGAATTAGCCAAAATATCAAGATTTATAATAATAAAGGGTTCAAAAGTTCTTGAGACATTATCACAGTTTAGACATCTAATATAATGAATGTGAGAACCTTGAAACAAATTATAGACATCACTTGTTTTAAAGTTATTATGAAGTGCAATATTATAATTATGTTCTTCTGAAATATTTGAAAATGATTTATTAATAACAAAATTAACAGCTGTTTCGTCGTGTATTTTAGTTATAAGAAGAATAAATAATTCGCAAATATCAATTTGTTCGTATTGTCTAAAACTTCCTTTAAAAATTTCATAGAATTTATTAATGAATCTATGGGGAGTAATACTATTTTTATTTATATCAATTGCATTAAACAGATCTTTCAATTCAAAAGTTAAAGTATTTTCAGGAGTTGAAGAATTTAAAATTAATTGTTTAAATTTATCGATCCTATATAAAATTTGAATTAAACTATTTATTGCACAAGTTGAACCAAGATTAGTTAAACCTTCCATATAAGATTTTATACTACTATAATTTTTAAATTAATTTTTCCATTTATGACCGCAAATAATACAATTATAGAATTGTGTAATAGCTTCATCACCGCTGCGTGTTTGTAATTCATAATATGAAATCTTATTATTTTTACATTTACCACATTTAATTGTATTTGTCATTGAAAATTGTTTAATTTCATAAGCTGCCTTAAATTTAAGTTTCTGTTTCTCGATAATATCTCTCCATTTATCCGGAAAAATATCTTCACAAGACATATAAGGAAGTTTGTTAGGTAAAATTTGGCGCGATTTAATCTTATCTAATAACTCCAAATTGCCAATATATGATTTACCATCTAAATTGGAATAAATAGATCGAGAAATATTTAAATAACTATCTATAAACAAATCACACGACCAAGACAATGGAATTTTAAGAGAATTAGCGTAATCGATAGTGGCATTAAAAATACCTATTTCTAAATCGGTTGCTTCAATTTCAGATAATTTAATATCATTAATAAGCATTTCACGAAATTTATTTCTTATTTCGTGTTTATTTGAAGCATTTGAAGTATTTGAAGCATTTGCCATATTCTTTTAATACAAGATTAATTAAATAAAATAATCATTTTTTATATAAATTCAAAAATAAAAAATGATTATTTTTATTTAAAGATTTAATTAAGAAATAAATACAAACAATGAGTTCACCAATTTTGCCAAAGAATGTTGATGTATCAAAATTTAGATATGCTGATATCAGAACATTGGCATCTGGTTCAAAAAGTATTTATGTTAATTATGGTCCGCAAAAACTAAGAATTCAAACACCTGTTATGTATATGCCATATGGCATTGGCGAAGGATTTGAAGATAAGACAATTAAGAATCCAGAAGTTAAGAAGAATGTTGATAAGAAATATGATTTGACAATTTCATTCAAGGGATTTGATGAGAATGTAAAGATCAAGTCATTTCTTGACAAGATGAGAGAAATTGAAACTGAGATTATTGACAAAGCTTTTGAGAACAGAGAACCGTGGTTCAGAGATGATTATGATGGCAACAAAGCTTTCGTTTCTCGTATGTTTTCGCCGATGATTAAAGTTGATAAGGATCCTAAAACAGGCAAAGTAGTGGGTAAATATCCACCAACTTTGAGGGTTAAGATTCCATATGACGGAGTAAATGACAAATTCAATTTCGACACATTTGATATGGATAATAATGAAACTGTTTTCACTGATATTATTAGCAAACTTAAGGGAGGCAGAACCCAATTGATTATTGAACTTACTGGTATTTGGATTGCTGGCGGAAAGTTTGGATGCACTTGGAAAGTGGTTTCAGCTAAATTCCAATTATCTCAAAACAATAAGCCTAAATTTATTGAAGACAGTGATACTGAAAAAGTTGATGATGAAGAAGAGGAAGACGAAGAAGTTGAAGTAACAGCTGCAGATTTAGCTGATACAAAAATTAATGATGATGACGACGAACAACAAGAACAAGCTGAAGAACCTGTTGTGGAAGAAGCAGCAGAAGAACAGCAAGCTAAAGCAGCTTCTTCAAGAGGAAGAAAAGCAGCAAAAAAATAAATTAGAAAAAGAATAAAATAAAAGCTATACAACTTGCCATAATTATTTTTGCCAATATTGATGGTTCATTTTTGTCGTTTAATAATTGTAACGAATTATTAAACAGGATTCCTAAGAGTTTGAATGCTGTATTGCTAGATAATAGTAGATACAAAACAAAGCCATAAATAGCAGTTTTTAATTTCATTTTATATTCAAAATCTGGTAATTTTTTATCTTTAATCATTATTCATTAGTAAATATAATATTTCAGCTGAATTGAAAACTACATTATTAATAGGAATGGTTATAACAGTTGGTTGTATAGGCATTTCGATATCTGACATCCATTCTGGAATATTATTATAAAAATCATCATTATACAATGCTACTGATTTTATGAAATTGCAACATAAAATAAAATTATCATTACCATTCTCAAATAGTTTTATTATTTCTCTTGCAAAATCATAGAAAATATTATTGTCATTTATATTATTAAAATAATGTTCATTTTCTGAATTGTTTCTTGCAGCTAATTTGAAGGTTTTGATAATTCCTTTAATTTGTCTTGATGTTAATTTTAATAACCATCTAGGATCATTATAAAAACCTATTTTTTCTATTATTTGTGATACATCAGTAAAAGCTTGTTGAACAGAATTCCATTCATATTTATTTTTAGGTTTTTTATTTTCTAATTTAAATTTTTGAATAAAATAATTAAGATGATTAATTAAAATTGGTCCAAATTCTTTTTTTGTATATGGATTCCAAGCACCATTAGTTTCTATAAAATACTTTAATTCAGTTGCAATAAAGAAGTAATTGTTTTCTCCATCCTGATAAATAAATAGTTCTTCTTTGTTTTCAATATCATTTATATTATCTAAAGTAAATGGGTCTTCAGTATTGTTTAATTTTAGATCTGGATGATATTTATATTTTTTAATAATATTATTCATAAAAAACCTGTAAATCACTTTAAGTTGTTTGTATTTGTTTTTTTCCAAATTATAAATATACAAATTATGATTATAACAATCTTTATAATAACTATTATCAGTAAATAGCAATTTTATACATCCTTTAAATATAAATTCTTTGGTATAGATATCCTTATTATTATAGATATATTTGAATAATTTGTATATTTGTTGAGTATTTATTTCATTTCTTCCAATAGCATTGTAAATGATTTGATATAAATTATTTTCGTTATTTATATGACATTTACAATAATGTGAGTTATTGGAACTAGAAAAATAAGAACAACAATCAAAAGAGTTAGGAGTTCTATAAATACATAAATTCATTTATATTATTATATAAATAATATTTTATCATTAAATATTTTCAGGGACTAAAATACCTGCATTAATATAGCTAAAATAATCATAATATTTATTTTCAAGTTCTATATATTTCTTTCCTCTTTTCATTATTACACGACCTTTATTTATTTTTTTGACTTGCATATTTTTATGTTTCATTATTTTATAATCATCACTAATATTATTGGTATAAGCTAAATCGTTATAATTAACACCTAAAGCCCACGAATAACACTTAAAATCATTTGATAAAGGTTTATTTTGTTTTGAATGTATAACACAATCAAATGATGCACTCTTTAACATATTCAAGAATTTATTTATAATTGATTTCTTTTTTTCGGCGGTCATTAATATATGTTCGTCTGTTGATAAGCCTTTATCATTTCTTTCTATTGTATAATCACTTTGTATCTGTTTTTGTGTTAATTTCATAATATAACTAAAAACTTGTACATTTCTATCTTGTTTTGGCAATGCTTCGTGGGAACACGAACGAATAGCTCTACCAATAACTTGTTCTATTCTTACATTATTCCAAAACGGTTCTACTAATAAAACTCTTCTAACATTTTTAAGTGAAATACCTTCAGCACCACTTTGAGTGATACAGAATATTTTTGCTAATTTTCCATACAATTGGTTTGGATTTGGTGGCAATGCTTTTTTCATTTCATTTGTTATATTTCTGAAATCATTATTAAATAGGTTCATTAATAATTTCGTTTTTTCTTTGTCACTATCAAAAATAATATATCTCTTATTGTCGTATATCTCATTAAAAATATCATTATCAGCAAATAAATAATTGTTTTCTACTTTTTTCAATAATATTTGTTTATAACCTTGACGATTAAGAACTTCTGACAATATTCCTAAACCTTCTAAAGTTCTAAAAGAGGAATAAATAAGAACTGATCCCGGTGATTCATTAATATCTGTTAATATTTGTGCAAATTTGGGACTATAATTTTTTTTCAAATTTTCTAATTCTAATGCATCGCTTCTAATTAATTTGTCCATCATTATTTTCATCTGATTGCTATATTCGTCTGCTACATTGGCATTGACAGGCATTTCAGGTTCTTCCGGTTCTTCTTCTTCTGCTGCTTTAGGTTTTTTACCTTCGAGTTCTTTGATTTTTGTATTTAGTTCTTTGACTTTTTCGGCATCTTCTTTAGATTTTGTATTTAAAACCTTGACTTTATCAGCTAATACTTTAAGTTCTTTAGCTGGTTTTTTATCTTCTTTAGCTTTTTTGACAACTTCTTTTAATTGTTTTAAATCTTCTTTTGATTTCTTTGATATTTCTCTAATTTTCTTTAATTCATCTTTCATTTTCTTTATAACATCTTTAGGGGCACCACCATATATTTCTTCATCGTCTGTTTCATCGTCATCGTCTCTCAAAAATTTCTTTATATCTTTAGGATAAATTCTTTTAATATTTTCAGGAAAACTAAAATTACAAACAGCACGAGTAAAAGCACGATATACAGAAGTATTTTCACTAAAAAGCCCTTGACCTTTTTTCTTATTCAAATCTTGTTTAATTTCATAATTTCGCTGTTCTGCGTAAGCTTTAAATTGAGTATCAGTCATTACCAATTCTCGTTTTACAGCTGGTAAAACACTTGGAAACAATTCACTGCCACTAATACTATAATAACTAACAGTGCCTAAGATTCTGCGCATAAATAAATCATCATTAATAACCTTGGGATTATCTTCATCGGCCATATCAAGAAAATATTTATTAAATTCGTCTCTAGAATTTGGCAAAGCACTGAAATTAATAGAATTGAATTTAACATTAATCTTAATACCTTTGATAGTATTCAATGAATTTATAATATTTTCAATTAATTTGTTAATAGTATAACCCCAATCTTCTTTAATAATTTCGTTTTTATCATTTCGCTTAAAATTATGAGGTAATAATGAAATATAAATTTTTCTAGCTTCATTATTAATTGTAAATTCATCAATCATATTATTATATTTGTTATTTTGAATGAATTCATCGGTTGTTATTGTTTTTGATGTTTTAGAATATGATAATTCATAAACAATCATATAACCTCTTATTAAATTGATTAATGTTGCTATTTCATAAGGATTATTAATCATTGGTGTTCCAGATAATAAAATTAATTTAGCATCTTTAGCCTCCATTAAATAACCATAAATAATTCGTGCTAATTTACTACCATTTACAATTCTACTTATAAAATTGTGAACTTCATCAATAATAATAAAAGCATTGTCAAATGGTGAAGGACCTAATTTTTTAATTAAATTTGGTGACAATCCGTTATAACTAATAAATGTATATCTATTTTTGATAATATGAGATGTCATAGCAGTTATATGTAATTTATCGTCTGCATCAGCAGTTCTTTTTAAGATAATAGAATTGGGTATATCATTTTCATAAATAGGAATCCAAACAATTCCGTCTTTTTTAATTATTGAACTATCAATAAAATATTTTGTTTTTAGAATTTCTAAAGCTGTTTTATCAGTTTTAGTTATTTTAATTTGTGTCCAGTCTTTTTTTAAATTTAATCCTATTGAACTGATTTTTAAAATTTCATTTTCATAATTAACAGCTAATGACGCAGGACTTAAAACAAAAATCTTTTTCTTATTAACATAACCTTCAGCAGCAGCAATTGATGCACCAGATTTACCAGAACCTAATTCGTGATATAATAATGCTCCTCTATATGGACTATTGAATTGTATATAATCTCTTATAAATCTTTGTTGAGGAAATAAAGAAATTTTGGCATCTTCAACTAAATCACAAACATCTTCTTCACACTTACATTTAGCTTTGGCAATTTTGGTTGAATACAATTCAGGATTAAAATTTTTATAAACTTTTTCATTATAACCTATTCTATTTGGTAAAATCCATTCTTTAGGCGTTATTTCGTTTGTCATATGTATAATTCTATTTAAATATAAATATATAAATATGAATGATGACTAATTTAGAAATTATTATTGATAATCGTGAAACGATGTTATATAACAATATGATAGATAGAGATTTAGATCAATATCAAATTAAAATAACAAAAAAACAATTAGACATTGGTGATATTCATATTGTTTTTAATGATAATATTTATATTTATGAACGCAAAACAATGAGTGATTTAATCAGTTCTATTAAAGACGGACGATATAAAGAACAGAAATTAAGATTATTGGCAACAAATAACAGTAATATCAATTATATAATTGAAGGAACAGATATAATAGCATCTAATAATAATCATAATCAAGAATTGTTAACAAGTATTTATTATAATTCCGTTTACAGAGATAATATCAAATTGTTTTTTACTAAAAATATAAATGACACAGTAACCTTTTTATTATTGTTGGCAATTAAAATTATTAAAAAACCCCAAAATTTTGATAACACAACACCTAAACAATTATCAACAGATTATATCGATAATTGCAAAATAAAAATAAAAAAAATAGAGAATATCGACAAAGAAACTTGTTATTTATTACAATTATCTCAAATACCAGGAATATCTAAACAAATTGCTAAGAATATTAAAGATATATATCCTTCTATGAATGTTTTATTAAAAGCTTTAAACGAAAATGAGAATCCCGCAAAGTTATTAATGCAAATATCTAACATAGGACAACAAAAAGCAAATAAAATCGTCGAATATCTATTATAAAAATTGATGACTTCCCCATTTTAATTTATAATATTTTAAACTATATTTATTTAGTTCAGGTTTATTAAAAATTAAATAAGTTAAAAATACAATACTTATTAATATTCCTCCTACAATCATTTTTAAATTTAAAATAAACTTAAGCTTTATATATCGGATCTTTAAAAATAAAGTGGATGCTGTGGGATTCGAACCCACGATGCACATAGTGCAATATCATCTTAAGTGATACGCCTTAAACCACTCGGCCAAGCATCCGATATATAATAAAAAAATAAATTAAAAAACTAACCCTAAGTTTTATTTTACTATAAATAAAACAACTCACCACATATTTATTTATAAATAACTTATCCTTATATCTTTTTCTTGCGGTCAATATAACAACATTCGTGACCCTGTTTATTAATTTTGACGATATTACCTGGAGGACATTTGTTATTAACTGGTCTTCTTAATAGTGGACAAGTGTTTTTGATATTATTAAGAGTTTTTCGACTTGATCTAAATACTAAATCTGAGCTTAATTCGATACTACTTGAATTAGAAGGTGTTTTAGATAATGATTTATATAAATAATAATCGATCGCTGCTTTTTTGAGTATTTCTTCTATTTTTTTTATTATCTTTTCTTTCTTTGGCATAATACTATAATATATTCTTTCATCACAAGTCATAAAACCTTCTGGAATTTTTAATACTTCTTTGTTTGTCCATAATTCGTCTACATCATAAACCTTGCCATCAAACTTATCCAGATTTTTATCTGAAAAAAATAATTTTATTTTTCTTTTCTCGTTTATCAAAATACAAGAATAAATGTTTTTACCTTCTTTCTTAAAATTATAATCATATGGTATCCAATTATTATCTTCATAAAAATCTGTTATAACTTTAATTTTGTTAACTTTATTCACATTATAAAACAATATTTCTTTTGTTTTAGTATCTGGCAATATTGCTTTTAATTTATTCAAATCAAAATTAACAGCAATATAATTATGTATTACTACTTCGCGTTTTAAATAACTATGATTTAAAGGAATATCTTCGTGGGATTTATAACGAACACAACGACCTTCTATTTGGTTTTTTGCTGATATATTCCAGACTGGATCAATTTGGTGTAAGTGTTGTATATGTTTAAAAGAAATACCTTCTTTTATTGAAGGTGATCCTAAAATAACTCGAATATATTTACCATCAATATTTTTCTTAGAATTTAATATTTCTTTTATTTTAATTTTATTATCGTCTTTTAATGAACCATCCCATAAAACATAAGTTTTATATTTTTTATATTTACCATCTAAATAATTTACCCAACCGTTTTTATCCAAATATTTTTGAATTATTCTTAAACATCTTGAAATAAAATTAGAATATATTAAATGTTTTCCTTCATATTTTTCCAGTAATTCAAATAATAACTTTAATTTTGGCGCATATTTATCTAAATCACCTATTACTTTATTTGCTTTCTTTTCGTCATATAAAGAAATTGCAATTTGTCTCTGTTTTATTAAAAAACTTTCGCTCTCTTCATTATCCTTATTATCTAAATATGATAAAGTATTTTTCATTTGTTCTATTGACAATGGTACTTTCTCTTCCTTATAGATAATTCTAGGAAAATATTGTTTATCAGTAGTGCTATAATAAGTAACCTTTTCTTTTAGATATGGTATTAATTGCGAAATAGACTTAATTTTATCATCAATATCTGAGGTATTCAATAATTTAACCAATTCTATAAATTGTTTATAATTATCAAATACAGGTGTTGCACTTAAAAAGAACATTTTGCAAGTTGGATGTGCATATTTAGAAATAAATCTCATTAATAATCCTCGAATATTTTTGACAGACATTAATTTATTAGTTTTGTGCAGTTTTTCAACATCATCGTTTGAAATAAAATTACTTATTAAATTGTGAAATTCGTCAATAATCAAAATTCTATTTTTCGTAAAGTCTTTTAAGGTTTTATTGATATTATCAGATTTTTTGAATAAATTAATGATATATTCATATGATAAAATCTCATACCGTTTTTTATAATACTTTTCTTTTTCTTTTACAGACAATTTTTTTAATTGTGGTATTGTATCCATATAAGTCATTAATTCGTCTATATAATTGGTTTTTAAACGAGCAGGCAAAATAACATTAACCTTATATTTTGAATTTTGTTTCATTAAAGCTTCTGCAATTAAAATCGATGATCGTGTTTTTCCTGTTCCTATTCCGTGAAATAATAATAATCGTTCAATCTTATTTTCTATTACATATTTTTGCAAAAATAATTGTTGTTTCAAACCATCTTGTTTTATCACTTTTTTATATGAACTATAAACTGAAGACCTATTCATAAATTTTCTATTTATTATATATATTTTTTAAAAAGATTTGTATATAATAATTAAATATTATTAAATTAGTAAATAAATTATAAAATGGCTGTTGTAATTGGAGTTAAACAACAGATTAAAACATATCAAATTATGCAAGAAAATAATAATTATGTTAATATCAATAATAAATTATCCTCTAATTTAATTTATTTAAACACTGATATAGATACATTTAGCAATGCATCTATTATTTTTAGAAATAATTATGAATTCGGATATATAAATGACAAAATTACTATTTATAATAATCAAAGTAATATTTTTACTGCAGATAATAGCAATATAGCTTTATATAAAAATACGCAGTTTTATTGTAATATCAATGTTAATGACTATTTTTATACAAGTAATAATACTTCCTATTTTAAAAATAATATCAAACTAAATTTAAATAATAATAGTAATAACTCATTTGAAATTAATTATAACAGTAATCTGCCAGTTTTGCAGATATTTAAGGACAATGTATATTTTAAATCTCCGAATATATACACATCTAATATTTATGTAGATCCGAATTCAACTATTTACACAAATTTTATTGACAGTCCCAATTTAAAGCCTGTTATTATTAAAAATATGGCATTTGCTGAAAGTTTGCGTTTGTTATCTGCTAATATTATTCAAAATATTTCAATTGACAATAATATAATTTTTGCCAATTTAACTGATTATAAACCAGGTACGCCAAATATTTCTACTTATGCACCTTCAAATTCGTTATTATGGACTCAATATATGAAAAATAATAATATTAATCAAACAGATCCTTTTTTTGTTAGACCTAATATAAGTATTATTAAATATGTTGATCAAGATCAAAACGCAGTAATAGGAGGTTCTAATATCGTTGAATTTAAAATTAGCAAATTGGCAACATCAAATATTGCAACTCTCGTCCATTCTGTAAATAACTCTGGTTATATTTCAATTGGTTCCAATTATAATCACGATATTCCTCTTAAAATTAGAATTTCACCATTTTCTTCTAATATTCTAGAATACACTAATTTAACTGATAGTAATAATAAATGTTGTTGCATAAATTCAAATGGTTTCTTAAATATAGGTTCTATAAAACCAGTAAGTACTAATCAAATAACAGTAACTAAAAATTCGAATATAGATATCAACAATACTGATCTTATTTCTCTTAATATCAACACAACACAATATAATTATAATACAGGAACAATTACAATACCTTTTATTAATAATGATACTTATACCAATTTTATTTTTGACATTTCTACTTCTGCATCAACTTTGAATTTGTATATAACTAATAATTTTATTAAAAATAATATTCTTCTCAACGATTTGAACAAAACTTTATATGAAGATAGCCAATATTTATCTTTTACTTTTGCAGGTGCTATTACTATAATTATAAAAATACCTGCAAATATTTTTAATATAACTAAAAAAGACCCTGATAATATTTTTGTTATTTATCCTATAAATATAATTACAGAACCTAATTATTTGAATACTGTAGAATTTAATAAAATTACTATAACAAAAACAATATTAGACCAAACAATTACATTATTTTTGTATATATACAAACAAACTTATAATTATAGTTATACAGGTAAATATTATCCCAAATATACTAATTTTATTTCTTGTAGCAATAATAATAAATATGCATTATCATTATCATCAACTGGCAATATTGGTATCGGAACTAATTATATAGATACATTCAATTTATTTACATCTAATGCTATGATAGGTGATATTAGCTGCAAATCTATTGACAATTTTCCTCTTAAATCTATTTCTTTATGCAATTGTAGTATAAATAATATTGATTCTATTAATAATGCATCGCTTATAAGTACTTCCAATTTAATATGTACTTCGAATATTTCTTCTAATATTCTTAATAATAATTGTGTTATTAATAATAATTTGTCTGTTTTAGGTTCTAATAATGGACTTATGAAAATAAACGCACCAACTATTTATAATGGCAATACACAATTTAATGATTATTTCATTAGTATTTATGGCAGTAACGCTATTGCTATTAATAATAATATTGTTAATAAACATCCAAATATTCTTATAAATAGTATATGCTCTAATTCATATCCATTTTTAACCTTAAAAAATACTAGTAACACATATAATATTTCAATAAATAGTAATAATAATTTTCAAATTACTAATAATAGCAATGTTTCAATTATTCAAAATAATTATCAAGACAATAATATAAATATTTTAGATAATAGTTTATGTATCTTTAAAGATGTTAATTCAAATGTAAAGATTTTTATGGGTACTAATACCTCTCGTATAGAAACTTATTATTCATATATATCAGGTATCGGTAAGAATCCAGCAATTAAAAGTAGTATAAATACATATGGCAATTTAAATTTCTGTGATAGTTCCGAAAATCCAATTATAAATTCTTATTTCGATACTAATAATCGTCTAAGAATTGGTATAGGAACTGTTAATAATGACATTGATTCAAATGGTATGGTAGTCAATTTATCAACTTTATTTTCATCAAATATAACAGCAAAACGAAATATATTATTAGAAGGAACAATATTATCGATTTCTGACAGCAATTTAAAGACTGACATTAAAAAAATAATAGACCCTCTGGACAAAATAAGCAAAATAAGTGGTTATACTTATACAAGAAAAGACACATCAAATATAGAAACAGGATTAATAGCACAAGAAGTTATTAATATTCTACCTGAAGTAGTTAAATATGAAAATAATCATTATAATATATCTTATGGTAATATGTGCGGTTTATTGGTAGAATGTATTAAGGAATTAAATGATAAAATTAAAATGTTAGAAGCTAAAGTCGCTGCAACATCTTTATTATAATTATAATATAGATATGTTAAGAAAATATATAGCTAATACTTATTTGGCATATAACTTCATTATAGGTAGTATATATATATTATGGATTTATTTACTTTATTATAACAATTGTAAATGTTCTAAACATTTGTTAGAAAAAATAATTCATATTTATTGGTATGTAATTTTTATTTTAGATATTATGTTATTTTTTGGATTATTTAACACAGATGAATTGCATTTAATAGTTGTTGGTAATTTATTGGGTTTAGGAAATATTTATTTGACTTATAGATATATTAAATACTTAGATGAAAGTAAATGTGAATGTTCTAATATGTTATTGAAAGATTTGATAAAAATTATTTATATTTGCGTTGGAGCATTAATCATTAGTTTTTTTATTGCTTTTGGTGTTTCTTATATGCATTATGGTAAAATACATTTATTTGAACGATTGAAAAAGAAATCATAATAAAAATTGAATAATATTATTTCACAAAAATTTAAACAAATGTCCGATTATCTTAGGATTATTAGCCGTGTTTCAAACGCTTCTTCAAACAAAGACATAAAAATAAATAATTCTATCTTGAATTATTATTATAGTTTCAATGATTTGAGCAGTAATGTTAATAGACAAATGAGAATGAAATATGATGATAAAAAGCTTGTTTTATTGGGCAATTTCAAAATAAGTTATGATACATCATCTGAAATCATTAAACAAATAACTTTTCAATCTCCAACAAAAACAATAATTTTAAATGGGTTATTTATTCTCAATGGTGACACATTGACTTATTTCAAAAGAATTAGACCAACTGTTTCGTTTAATTAAGACAATAATTTTATTTTTTTATAAATTGAAGCCAATAAAAATTGAAGTTTATAGTTATTTAATTGACCATTTCCACCTTTTGTTATAATAATTTTATTGTAATATTTAATAAAATTATTATAAAAATCAATATGTATATTTATATCACTTTTATTTTTTGGTGTTATTTGTTCTAACTTATGTATTTCATCAAAAGTAGAGTTTAATATATCAAAAATAATATTATATGATTTTGATTGTATTATTAAATAATTATTGTATAACATAATAATATAATTGTAATAATGTATTATAATAGTATTTAATGTATTAGGATTTAAGATATAATTAATATAAGCTTGTTTATCGATATTTTCATTTTGATCAAATGTTATAAACTCAGTATTTAAGTTACTTATTTCTTGTTTCATTTTTTCGTGTACTTTTTTAAGACTTTCGTCGTTAGAAGCTATATCTTCATCTTTAAGGTTAGGATAAATTTCAGGGTTAAGTTGTTTAAAATCCTTCATTATATTGAGTGATGGTGCTAATGTAAACTCAAAATTCTGTTCTGAATTATATACAGTATTATAATCTATTTCATTTAAATTTTTTATACTTTCATTGTAAGATTTTATATTTTCAAAAATTATAGATTCATTATGTGTGTTGTATTTTGTAATAATATTCATATTATCATTATATTTTCTATATAAATCATATAAATAACATATATTTGTAACATATTTATTAACATAGCTATTAGTTACATTAGTATCATTTAATTTTCCAAACATTTCTTTATTATATTTTAAATTTTCATTTATATTTTCATTTATATTTTTTGAATAATAATCAAGTAAATAATGATTATATAAATTATAAATAGAATTATAATTTTTTAAAGGATATCTAATTAATTTTCGAAAATTATCTTTAAGAATATAGTATAATAGATAATTATTAAAATTTTTATTGTGTTTAATTTTATTAATTTTTATTTCTATATTTGTTGGCACATTTTCTAATAATTCTATAAATTTATTATTTTCAATATTTGAATAACTAATCGCTGTACTATTAACATCTATAAATGTTTCTGAGTTAAGTTCCAAAGCAACATTATATTGTGATATAATATTATTATATTTATAAATTATATCATCGTTATATTGATCAATACCAGTTTTCTTTAATATATCTTTTTTATATGTATCAATTTCTTTATACTTATTTAAGAACAAAATTTTACTATTACCGGACTCAGTAGATGCATATAATTCGGTTAAATAGTCATTATAAATTACAGTTATTTGATTATAACATTGTATCAATAAATCTGTATTATCAGGTGCGTGTTTCTTTTGTTTAATAATACCAAATAAACTTTCTATAATGGCTTTATATTCTTTATTTTCAACTATATACATATAGAAATTACTCTTTCTATGTGTATATTCATTATTAATTTTTTTAAGATTAAAAATTATTTTATTCTTTTCAGACTCAAACATATTAGGAACTATAACTTTAAGTTGTAGAAATGCAATTTTTTGTTTTGTTTGTTCATCTTGTAATTTATCATAATACTCAATATCATTAAACCCATTTATATAAATATTAATATTTTGATTTAAAATTTGTATTTTTTCATTATATATATTTATATTATCGTCTGTTATACTATCATTATTAATACCTATTTTATATTCTTTAATGGTCATATAACAGTTCTTATATTCAATTTGTATAATTTTAAAATCATCATATATTTCTTGAATAGTGTAAGTGTTCTCATAAAATTCTAACGTATTATATATTTTTTTTAAATAATAATCTAGTAAATAAAAATTATACATATTTACGATTTTATTGTAATTACTTTTAATATCTTTACATAAGTCTTTAAAATCAGTGTTAAGAATATTATATTCAAGATAAATATTAAAATTAGTATGTTTTTTTAATTCATTTATAGTTTCGTTAATAGTAACATTTTCTTTATCATTTGACAAAAGTTCTATAAATTTATTATTTTCTTCATTGTTTGTATACTGAATTTCATCATTTATATTCATAAATGTTTTTTTAGTATTAAAATGTCTATTATATATGCTTATTATAATATTATAATTAGTAATATATAACGTATTATATTCATTAATATCACTAAATTGTTGAGTGTGTAGTATAAAATTGCTATATTTATTAAATTCTGGTTCATAATATGTTATTATTCTTTTATAATCATCATTTAATATCTTTTTTATAACATTATAATTATATAATATAATAATATTATTATAAAATATAATTAATTCATCAAATTTTTTTGTACCAAAAAATTTACTAATATATGTTTTAATAGGGTTAGTTTTAAATTCAATATTATAAAATTTAGTATTTGAATATTCATTATTAATTATTTTAATATTATTTTGCATTTTTTTCTGTTCTAGTTCATCAAGAAATGATACAGCGCTTTTAACTTTTGCAAATTCTTTTATTTCATCTTTTTTTTCATCTTTTTTTTTACTAAAAAGAGAAATCCCCATCATACCACCAGTTTTTTTATTTATATCTGTTAGTAGTCTGTATATCAGATTTATGTAACATAATTTTGACGGTTTCTTAACTAGTTTTTTAATGTAGTGTAATGCATATTTATTGTTTTCGTCGATGTAATCTGATTTAAAAATGATTTTTATTATTGTCTTTAAATCCTTTTCATAATCTTTTTTGAGGTATTTTTTGAGTTTATAGGTTTTGAATTCTGCCAATTCCTTATTTTTGATTTTAGAGAATAATGAATATTTATAATTCTTAAAATCTTTAGTTTTAAGTTTAAAAACTATAGGTGATAAATAAAACATATAAACAGCTTTATTTTTGTTAAAGTCATTGATAATTTCTTCATATAACTTCCTTTTGAGTAATTTCAGATGCATTTAAAAAATAGATGTTCTATAAAAAGAAAATAATTATTTTTAACATTCGATAATTTTAATACGCTTATAAATTTCAGCCAATAAAAATTGAAGTTTATAGTTATTCAATTCTCCATTTCCTCCTAATAATTTTATTATATAATTTTCTCTTCTAGTTCTTAATTCAGTTGGTAAATAGTCACGATTATATCCTGATACCTCACCATTATAAATATCTATATTATCTCTATTATTTAAAATTTTAAAATAATCTACAGAACGAAATTTAAATGCATTATTTATATGTTTTAATATAAAATTGTTATACATATTAATAATAAAATTATTAATATCACTACTAGTAGTGATATTAATAGTTTCCTTAGGTACATTAGTATTAGTAATAGCTTCAAATTCTGTTTGCGATTTTGTTTTTAAATAATTAAATGCATCTTTAATTTTATTTAAATAACTATTATATTTCTTTTCATTTTTATATAATAACAGTTGCATTCCATTATATTCAAGTATTATATTATTATAATTATCTATTACATTAATAATAAATATGTTTTGGAAAGTGTTATTATATTCAAGTATTATATTATTATAATGAGCATCATTATCATCAATATGCGTGAGTTTATGATTATAAGTGTCTGTAATATCTGCGGTATCTTCAATTATTATTTCATTCAATAGTAATTTATTGTACATTTTAACAATGTTTTTATAATTTGTTTTTATATCAGCTATATAGCTTTTATAAACTGATACTAATTTACCAGTACTATTTGCAAATCTATACTCAATATTATAATTTTTATAAAATATATCTAATTGATCTAAAATTTTAAGTTTATAATCAATAAAGTCGAAATCTTCATAACTTCTTGGTAATCTTAATAAATATATATTAATATTTTGTATTAATTTTATTTTATTAAATTCCAATATTTTTGTATTAAATTCATTAATATTATCTATAGTATCTAATTGTTTATAAAGTAAATGTTTTTCATACATTAATAATATAAATACATTATAATTTGATTGTTTAATAATATCTCTATTATGGTTTATTATACTTTCATTATAAATTTTAAAAAGATCATCGTCTGTAGGTTCTAGACGGTTAGATATAATATATTTATTAATTATTTGTTTATTAGCATCAGCATCTGGCGATATTTGTTTCAAAATATCATTATCATTAATTAAAGAATCAAAAAATTTATATTTAAATCTATTACATATAAAATCACGCTCTGATTGATATTTTAAAGTATCTAATGCTCTATTATCATTAAATAATAAGTAATATAAATTTTTTTTTTTAGTGTTAAAACCTATATTATATACTGTTATAATATTATTATATATATCAATATGCCGTTCATTAAATATATTCATATAATTTATTTCGTCTGAATATTTTTCAAAAGAATCACTTGTTTTAATGTTTAATATAGCATCTTTACGTTCTTCAAAATTTGATGAATATTCATTTAGCAGTTTTATTCCATTATAATTTAATTTATCTCGTATATTTTTTATAATATCGGTATTATATAATACTATAATTTTATTATATAATTTTATTACTTCATAACCAAAAAATACAGTCAAATAATTTCTAATATGTGTGTTAATTGTATCTTTATTAAATGGATTATAAAAGATAGTTGAATACTTTGCTTTAATCATTTCAATATTCTTTCTCATTTCTTCATCAATCCCAATAAACTGCTTAAGATGTTTAACTTTTAGAAGTTTTTTTATAGTCTTTTCATCTTCTTGAGGTTGCTCTTTTATAGTTTCTTTATCTGATTTTTTAGTATAAAAAGGAATACTTATTTTTGGCATACCCATCATACCACCAGTTTTTTTATTTATGTCTGTTAGTAGTCTGTATATCAGATTTATGTAACATAATTTTGATGGTCTCTTAACTAGTTTTTTAATGTAGTGTAATGCATATTTATTGTTTTCATCGATGTAATCTGATTTAAAAATAATCTTAATTATTGTCTTTAAATCCTTCTCATAATCTTTTTTGAGGTATTTTTTGAGTTTATAGTTTTTGAATTCTGCCAATTCCTTATTTTTGATTTTAGAGAATAATGAATATTTATAATTCTTAAAATCTTTAGTTTTAAGTTTAAAAATTATAGGTGATAAGTAAAACATATAAACAGCTTTATTTTTGTTAAAGTCATTGATAATTTCTTCATATAACTTCCTTTTGAGTAATTTGAAATTCATTTAAAATAAGATGTTCTATAAAAAGAAAATAATTATTTTTAGCATTCAATAATTTTAATACGCTTATAAATTTCAGCCAATAAAAATTGAAGTTTATAGTTATTCAATTCTCCATTTCCTCCTAATATAGCTTCTTGTGTAGCTTTTGCTAATTGTTTATTAACTATATCAAATTGTTCATTATAATAGTCTTTTTGTAACTTAGTTAATTTGATATCAAAATTTATTTTTAACTCTGCAAATTTAAAAATAGCAGTTTGTAACGCATTTAATTCTAAAATTAATCTTAATATATCAAGAAATTTTTTTCTTGATGTAATATCATTATTTTTATTTATTAATATATTAATAAAAATTTTTAAATGGTAATCTAATACGTATCTATTATACCATATTAATGTATTGTAAAAATATATAAAATTAGTAGTATAACTAATAGATGCAATTTTAATAAACTGTGATTCAGAGAAATCATTATCAGCCAAATATTTTATATATTTTTTAAAATTCTCGGTATCAAAATATATAGAATAATTTGTTTTAATACTTCGACGAAAGTTTATTAAACTAGGTGGTTTAGATGTTTCATATTTACAATTACTTATATAAGTGAATGTGAATTCAGTAAATAATTTTGATGATATCAAACAGTTTAAAAAACTTTTAATATTATCATTTTTTCCTTTATATACTGATAATGGTAATGGTATAATTAATGTTTCTCGACCATTTCTAAGTAAATATTCATTAATAGTATGTAATATAATTTGAATTATATTAATATTATATATAATATTATCTATAATATTATCAGATGTTCTGATTATTTTGGTTTTAATTTCATTTAAATAAAAAATAATCATATTTATATAATTATGTAATATATATACATAGTTAAATTCAATGTTACTATCAGTAAATAATATAAACTCGTCAATAATTAACTTTCTAATAAAATGTAAATACATAAAATCAATTTTATGAAAATATTTATTATTATATTCCTCTTCTCCTGATTTTTCTAATATTCCTAATTTTATTATTGTTTGTGATTGATGATTATGTAATTTAAGATTATCTTCTATTTCGTTATGTATTAATGTATTAATACATTTTATAATGGCGCCATATATATCAAAAGATAATAAATATAAATTAGGATAATTATCTCTTAAATTATTATATGTGTATAGCACATAAATATTATATATATATTGTTTATAAGTAAACTTTAAAATATTATCAAAAATATTATTAAAAATATCATTAGTAATACTTTCACTACTAATGATATTGTTTAAATACGTAATTTGTGTATTAATACTGTGATATTTTTCAATATTCTTAATATTAAAAATATTACAATATTGTTGAATAAATATACTATAATAAAATATTATTAATATATATAATGAATATTTTTTTTTTTGGTTTGGTGTTTTTCCTATTATAGTAGAAATTATAATATTAATATCTTCAAATAATGCAGATGCATTTGAAGTTGAAAAATAATCTACTGTAGGGTTATAATTTAAAACATTTATTTTTTGATAAATAGATTCATTTTTATTATAAAATTCTATTAATTCAGGTATAAAGCCATTTAACTCATTACCAAAATAATGTGTAATACCTTCAATAAATATATAATGGTAATTTAAAAATTTTATAGTATATTCTTTTATGGATTTTAATACTGCATTTATTATTTTTATTTGATTATTATAATTATCAATTTCTGTATTATTAAATGATAACTTATGATCTAATATTTTTTTTTCTATATTTTGTTTTTTAGAAAATGTTTTATTTAATTCAATAATAGATAATCGTAAATTTTTATAATTATAAGAAAACTCATTTTTACTATATTCAAGATGTAATTTTTTAATATAATATTTTAAATAATAATCTACTAAATATTTATTAAAAGATACTAATAAATCATAATATTCAGTATTACTAATATTAGTTGTATTAATATTAGTAATATATGCAGATACAGATACATCAGTTTTTTGGATTATATTAGTTAAAAATAAATAAAAATCTTTTGAATCTGCTAAATTTGGTTTTATTATATGTAAAAGAAAATGATTTCTATAGTTTTGTTGTAACCGTGATTCTGTACTATGTAATATTTTTTCAATAACACTATTTATATGCAGTAATTGTAATGAATCATTTATTGCATTTTTATATTCTATATTTTCCAATTTAATTATATAATCAAATTGACTAAATATTTTAGTATTTTTTATTAATATATCTATTTTAGTTTGTATATTATATTTAGTTAATTCTTTATTATCCAAAGGTATATTTAAAATTTTGTCATTTAATTTCAAACTCTCATTAATGTCGTTTAATATAATTTGTATTATATTTATTTCATCATTTTGTTCAGAAATATGTTTTTTAATTTCATCTAAATATTTAATATTAAATTGTATATATATAATTAATATATATGCATAATTAATATTTGGATAATTACTATTAAATAATATAAAATTATCTATATTAAGTTGTTTATAGAAATTCAAATATTGATTTTCATTCGCATATTTATTATGTATTGTTGTTATTAAATCAATAACAAATTTTTTTGCACTAATATATTTTTCATAAGTTATATCAGTTAATATAGTAAAATAATCATTTAAATAATAGTATAAATGTAACGCATATATACTATTATTTAAATGATCACTATTTAATTTAATTATATCTTTATCTATTTTATCATAAATACTCAAATTAATTTTTTTTTTGTATTTATCTATATCATCATTGCTATTCATTTTAAAAATTTTATATAAAATGAATGAATAATAAAATGCTGATATTATTTTAATTGTTATTTTAGTATCAGCATTACTAATATATTCATATATAGTATGATAATAATTATAAATATTAGGATTAAAAATTTCAGTATTTAAATAATTAAATTGTTTATAAATTTCATCAAATTCTTGCATTTCTTCTTGCATTGAATTATCCTCAATAATTTTATTAAATAATAATTTTATGATATTATTATCAAAATTAGAATTAATATCTTGATTTAAAAGTTGTATAATAGAATTATATTGTTGTATGTAATCACTAGATATAGAATTATCGTTAATACTACTATAATAGCTTCTAATTATACCATCATTCTCGCGATATTTGTTATATATATTTTTAGACTGTATATATTCTTGATAACTAGCTTGAATTTTTTCGGAAGTTGAGGTTTGATTATCTCTTACTGATGTATATTCTTTAGTATAAATATCTAATTTATTAGATATTTCGTTATAATAATATTCTAGTAAATACAAATTGTATATATTTATAATTATATTATAATTATTTATAGGATCGTTAATATTTTTTTCAAAATAATTTTTGATATCTATATAGTTTAAAAGATAATCTTTAAAATCACTGTTTTTATTAATTAAATCAATTGTTTTAGTCAATAAAATTGATTGTTCATAATCAATTTTATTGACTAAAAGTTCTATAAATATAGAAATCTCTGGTTTATAACTTAATGTTTCTTCAGATTTATCACTAGTATATGATGATATTAATTTATTATATTCTGTAATATGTGCATTATAAGCTTTTTCATTTATATTTGTATGATCATTGATTGTAAATATAGCATCCTTATAATAATTTATATTAGAGGTAGTAATAATGTGCTTTAAATCTATTAAATACTCATTATATATTATAATAATTGAATTATAAGAATGAATAAAATTTTTTAAAATATGACTATTATAATCAAAGATATCGATAGTTGAAAAAAAATTTTCTATATTATTTTTGTTGTAATTACTAGTAATATACTTATAAAACTTATAAGATTTATCTTCATATTTACTTTTAATTTTTTTAATAATATTTTTCATTGTCTTAATTTCAAAAGAATTAAATTTTTCTTTATAAAGTATTAATTTTTTTAATGTATCATTTTCAACAGATTCTTCTATAGGTTTTTCTGTACTTTTAAAATATTTAGATATAATATTGGAGATATACAGACCACCACCAGTTTTTTTATTTATATCTGTTAGTAGTCTGTATATCAGATTTATGTAACATAATTTTGATGGTTTCTTAACTAGTTTTTTGATGTAGTGTAATGCATATTTATTGTTTTCGTCGATGTAATCAGATTTACAGATGATTTTTATTATTGTCTTTAAATCCCTTTCATAATCTTTTTTGAGGTATTTTTTGAGTTTATAGGTTTTGAATTCTGCCAATTCCTTATTTTTGATTTTAGAGAATAATGAATATTTATAATTTTTAAAATCTTTAGTTTTAAGTTTAAAAACTATAGGTGATAAGTAAAACATATAAACAGCTTTATTTTTGTTAAAGTCATTGATAATTTCTTCATATAACTTCCTTTTGAGTAATTTGAAATTCATTTAAAATAAGATGTTCTATAAAAAGAAAATA
>Ga0214921_10001178_pt1 | contig 45302 bp, 81 predicted proteins | sample LL1505_MetaG_FD_177992 | JGI IMG/M metagenome (GOLD analysis project Ga0214921, IMG submission 177992) | Freshwater microbial communities from Lake Lanier, Atlanta, Georgia, United States - LL-1505 | ecosystem: Environmental > Aquatic > Freshwater > Lake | place: USA: Georgia | collected...
TGGCTTCGTTCCTGGTCTGACCATTTGGGCAGGTCCATCGAAGCACTTCAAAACTTCTTTTAGTCTTCTCATGGCGAAGGCATATATGGACACGTATCCAGATGCAGTCATGCTTTTCTATGACTCAGAATTTGGTACTCCGCAATCTTACTTCGACTCGTTCGGTATCGACACATCTCGAGTTCTCCATACTCCCATCACAGATGTCGAACAGTTGAAGTTTGATATTATGCATCAGTTCGAAGAGATCAAGCGCGGCGATCGTGTCATCGTTGTGATCGACTCGGTCGGCAATCTCGCTTCGAAGAAGGAAGTCGAAGATGCACTGAAGCAGAACTCAGCCGCCGATATGACTCGTGCAAAACAACTCAAGTCGCTCTTCCGCATGGTTACGCCCCATCTTAACCTGAAGGATATTCCCCTGATCGTGGTCAACCACACATATCAGACTCAAGAGATGTACTCGAAGGCAGTCGTATCTGGTGGCACTGGCATCTATTACTCAGCTGACAACATCTTCATTCTCGGTCGTCAACAAGAGAAGGATGGCAAGGAAGTCACTGGTTACAACTTCATCATCAATGTTGAGAAGTCTCGCTTTGTAAAAGAAAAGAGCAAGATTCCAATCGAAGTATCATGGGACGAAGGCATCAGCAAATGGTCTGGTCTACTTGACATGGCTCTCGAGTCTGGTCACGTCATCAAGCCAAAGGTTGGCTGGTTCCAAAAGGTTGATATGACTACTGGAGAAATCTTCGATAAGTCGTATCGCCTGAATGATACCTACAACTTCAGCTTCTGGCATCCTATCCTACAGTGTCCTAAGTTCAATGAGTTCATTGAAAAGAAGTACGCTGCAGCCAACGGTGCCATTATGCAAAGTGAAGACGAAGTGGCAGATGTCTATGAGATGGAGGATGAATGAGAATTGAACACATCATATTTGGAAATCTTATTGAAAACGAGGATTATGCCCGTAAGGTCATTCCATTCCTCAAAGAAGAATACTTTACAGACACTGTAGATCGTAAGATCTTCTCTATCATTCATGAATACGTGGGGAAGTACAACAACTTTCCTACAAAATCTGCTGTCGAGATTGATCTCAACGATGTTGGCGGTCTGTCTGACGATCAGTTCAAGCTTGCTAAGGAGGTTGTATCTGGCCTTGATAAGTCCGAAGATCGCGATGTGGCATGGCTCGTAGATAATACCGAGAAGTTTTGTAAAGACAAGGCATTGTATAATGCTTTGATGAAGTCTATTCAGTTGGTAGACGACAGCAAGAAGGATAGCATCTCAGTCGGTGCTATTCCTCAGATCTTGACTGATGCACTCGGTGTTTCTTTCGATAGCCACATTGGCCATGACTTCTTGAATGATGCAGCAGAACGTTATGAGTTCTATCATCGTAAGGAAGTCCGCATCGGTTTCGACCTTGACTTCTTTAACAAGATTACTCAAGGCGGCCTGCCTCGTAAGACACTGAACATTGCTCTTGCTGGTACTGGTGTCGGTAAGTCATTGTTCATGTGTCATAACGCGGCTCAAAACCTGATGTCGGGTCAGAATGTCTTGTATATCACTTTGGAAATGGCAGAAGAAAGAATCGCCGAGCGTATCGATGCCAATCTCCTCGGCGTGACACTCGACGATCTGAAGGATCTACCTCAAGCGATCTACTACAAGTTGGTAGGGAAAGTCAAGGAACGAGCAAAAGGCAAGCTCATTGTGAAGGAGTATCCAACAGCATGCGCAGGATCCGCAAACTTTCGACATCTCTTGAACGAATTGAAGATCAAGAAGAACTTTATCCCCGACATTATCTACATCGATTACCTGAACATCTGTGCGTCGTCGAGGATCAAGCCGGGATCGAACGTGAACTCTTACACCTACATCAAGGCGATCGCCGAAGAACTTCGAGGCCTCGCCGTCGAATTCAACGTTCCGATAGTTTCTGCTACTCAGACTAATCGTTCTGGTTTCAGTAACTCTGATGTTGGTCTCGAAGACACTTCTGAATCGTTCGGTCTGCCAGCAACGGCCGACTTTATGTTTGCCTTGATTACGAGCGAAGAGCTACGCCAACTCAATCAGATCATGGTAAAGCAGTTGAAGAATCGTTACGGCGATCCTTCAATGCACAAGCGATTCGTGATTGGTGTCGACTACTCGAAGATGCGTCTGTATAATGTAGAAGCATCTGCTCAAGAAGATCTCGTTCAGGATGAAGATCGACCAGTCTTCGACAATTCCAATTCTGGTTATCGACTCGAGAATGAATCGAAGCCAGTCAGCAAGTTCGAGAAAATTAAATTTGCAGGTTTCAAATGATCGATAATCTCAGGAACGGCTGGATAGTCAATACAGTCAAAAATCCTAAATACAAATGGAAGTGCCAGATACTAAAGAATTCTTGGTGGATGGTCGAGGAAGGCAATGAGCCTAATTGGTTTCATCGCAAGATGCAAGAACTTTGTTTTGGTTTTAAATGGGAGAAGATTGATGGTTAACTACAAGATCGTAAATACTGGAAAAATCGTCGATGTCGGCGGAGGATTTGGCGAAAACACCGGTGATATCCTTGAAACAAAGACAGATCAGATTGTAATCAAGGGTATGCGTATGTCCAAAGCCAAGGAGATGGTTCGTCACCTAAACTTTGGCGGTGGGTTTGATGGATCTACGCCAGCATTTTTTTTAGCTGAACGCGAAAAAACTTTAGAATTGACTGAAGAACTTGTATAAATAGGTGTACACTATGTGGTGCGTGGATATGCAGTTTTAACTGTGTAAGAGGCAAGTGTCTTAATTGACGACTGGAATAGGCAGGGTCACAGGTGGGGTTCCTCCTGCTACACGCATGATGGGCGGCTTTCGGGTCGCCCATTTTTTTGTCTTCTCGAAAATAAACATGTACATTTTATCAAAACTTTGGTAAGGTGGACCTATAATCAAGAAGGAAAAAACACATGTACTCCATTCAATATTTCGATCGTCTTAACAACAACCTCGACACCTCTTCGCCTAAATTCCCCACCATTCAACTTCTCGTCGATTTTATCAATCAAAATCCCGACCTCGAATATTCAATCGCCCTTTACAAAAATTATTTTGTCGCCGCGACCGTCGACGATATCGTTCTTAACAAAAAACCTCGCCTAAAATTCGTCAGACTTATGTCTCGCCTATCTCCTGTGATTGATAATTACAACTAAAAATAAACATGTACATTTTATCAAAACATTGGTAAGGTGGACCTATAATGATGAAGGACACAAACATGGTTACGAATCTTTCTGGTGGCGCTTTCGAACTTCGGACTGGTCGCAAGTGGACATGGGGAATCAGCCCTTTCCGTGAGAAAGAAACTCTGAAGCTTCGTTGGGAAAAGGTTGGTCCGATCGGTGGTCGACACTTCTTCGAGATCGACGGAGTTCAGTACTCTGCTAAACAAATCTCTCCTCATCTCAAAGATATTCAAATGCACGACTAAAATAAGCATGTACATTTTATTGCAGATTTGGTAAAGTGATACTATAATCAATGAGGATATGATGATGTCAGCTGAAGAACAAGAATTCTGGGACGGTTACGAAGCTTGGCTCGATGAGCAAGCCGATCGTGCTGCATATGAACGTATGGTGGAAATGTGACTAGATTTGTAAACAGGTTCGTTATCTCTGACCATCATCTTGGTCATACGAATTCATGGGAAAAGTTCAAGCTCGAGGACGGCAGTCCGCTGCGTCCGTTCACCTCAACTGAAGAGATGAACGAGACCATGATTGAACGTCACAATGCCAAAGTGAAAGAGCAGGACACTGTCTACTTTCTTGGCGACGTGGTAATCAACAAGAAGTATCTCGAACTGGTAAAGCGTATGAATGGCCGTAAGATCCTCATCCGCGGTAACCACGACATCTTCAAGGACGAAGACTATCGTGCAGTTGGCTTTGAGCAGATCCATGGTGTTCGTGTGTTTGTGGATAAGTTCATTCTGAGCCATATCCCTCTACATCCTGACTGCGTATCAGAACGGTTCCGTGTGAACGTACACGGGCATCTGCATGCAAATGAGATCAAAATGCCATGGGGAGTTAATGCTGATAGAAACGAAATCATATATGCTGACTTCCCAGATCCTCGATATCTCTGCGTATGCGTAGAGCAAACAGACTTCACTCCTCTTCACTTTGACGAGGTAGAAGAAAGAATCCAACAACGTTGGAAAGATACAGGATATACTGGTCCTGTAAAAGCATGGGGAAATGGAAGTGGGCCAGGTTAAAGTGGGATACGCCTATCCTACCTCTAATCCGGTTGTAAATGATCTCTGTAAATTCTTCTACGAAAGATTGCCAGCTGCAATCTGCAAACCAATTCCGGCATATGGCGATAAGCCTTCTCTCCATGAGGATTGGTGGGTAGAAGAGAAGATCAAATTGGGTTATGTAGTACCTGGTGTGAATGATAATGAACAAGGATTGCGAAATATCTATCGCTGGGGTAGGCATATTGCAATCGAAAAAGGTGACTGGTTCTTTGTTGACTATCATAAGGAGTTGCTATTGCATCAAGTTACAGAGTTGATTCCAACGCTTTTTATGAAAGCTGCGGAGATTTATAATGAGAAAAGGAATTGTTATGAGTAAAATGATTATTGCTTTCTTGTCATTGTTTGTCATCTTTTTTACAAGCATTGATATTTTCCGTCGGCTGACCGGAAAAGAAAAGATAAAAATGTTGGCCGTGGCCGGTTATTCTTTTGGAGTCACCGTTCTAGTAATGTTGTTTATTACTACTATCGTTATTTTGTTCTAAAGGAAAAAGTGAATTATGAATCGTATTGCTAAGATTGCCGTTCTTGCTGGTTTGATGGCCACTGTTTCGGCTTGTACTCGAATTGAAACTGGTGAAGTTGGTGTTCGTCGGACATTTAACAAGACTATTGAAACCACTGAGTTGATGCCTGGTTCTGTTAATCAGACCATCTTTGGTGATGTATTGACGTTCCCAACGAAGGACGTTCAGGTTGATGTTTCTGATCTGACGCCGCTCGCTTCGGATAACTCGACAGTTGCCGACTTCGATATGGCTGTGATCTACTCGATCAATCCTGGTTCTGTTGCAGAACTCTACATCGAAAAGAACCGTGGCTTCCACGCTGACACCGAAGAAGGTGATACTCTTCTGATGTACAATTACATTCGTCAGCTTGGTCGTAATGCTGCCTATAAGGTTGCTCGTAAGTACGAGTCCTTGAAGATGGCTGATAATCGTGCTGAGATGGAACAGTTGATTCGTCAAGAAGTTGTAGCGCAGCTTGCTTCTGAGAAGCTTGACGGTGCAATTTCAATCTCGCAGATTCTTGTTCGTCAAGTAAAGCCTGCTGCGAACATCGTAGCTTCAGCCAACCAGTTGGTTCAGGCGCAGAACGCCGAGAAGCAGAAGCTGGTTGAAGTTCGTACAGCTAAGTTGGAAGCAGAACGTATTGCCGCTCTGAACGCCAACGCAGGCGCAACGAAGTACATGGAAGCAACTGCTCTCGTGACGATCGCAGAAGCCGTCAAGGAAGGTAAGGTTTCTACCATTATCGTTCCTTACGACTTTAAGGGCATCGTCAACGTAAAGTAAGCATGTACAATTAATGCGTGGTAGTGTATACCAGAATCAGGAGGAAATTATATTATGACAATGCATCTTCTTGGTCCTGCTTACACTACCACCAATCATGGCAAGCGTAAGTCTAAAATGACGATGTCCAAGTATACTAAAATTGGTTTGGCTTGGCTCGAAGACTGTAAGTTCTGCAAACGTAATGGCATCAAGCCGAAGACGTTCGAAGAATATCAGCAGTACCGTGCAGGCAACTACAAGCCTAAACTGCGTGGCACGCCGATGCCTGATTACAACGTATCAGATCATCGTAAGAAGTACCCATCTCAGAACGAGATCGGTGTACACTACGCAAAGAATTCTTCTTACGAGAAAGAAAAGCTTGCCGTCAGTGGCAATTATATCATCGGCCAAGCCTATAACAAAGGCGGACTTGTTGTCCTTTCCAAGTCTGAAGCGGCCGATCCGGCAACTGGTAAGAGACGCGGTTGAGCATCGTGTTCCTCCTCTCATCGTTGCCGTTCTTGGCGATCTTGGGCTTCTTCCTTTGGGTCGGGTTTAAGGTCGCCAAGATTTTTTTTCGATTTGCCCTCTATGGTTTTCTTTTTATTATTTTAATTCTCCTCGCTTTAGGGGGTTTACAAAATTAGTTTTTTGTAGTAAGGTGAACCTATGATTGACCATACACCAACTTATTCCGCCTTTCGTACACCGCTTGCAATGGCTGGTATCAATTTTCACGACCATCATTTGGTCGGTCTGACATGGCCATATATAAACTGTAAAGGCAAACAATATCATGTCACGATGCTCGATCAAGGTTGGGTGTGTGACTGTCCTGGTTTTAACTTCTATAATAAGTGTAAGCATATTACACAAGTGCACGAAAAGGTGATAGCAGAATGATTATTCAGAACGCAGTAAGTTGTCTGGCATGCGGAGACTTCATTGTTTCTAAGCATCGTCATGACTTTGTGACTTGCACGTGTGGCGCTGTCTCAGTAGATGGTGGGCAATCCTACCTTCGTCGTGTTGGTGATTTTCGCAATTCGATCGATCTCTCTTGGTCTCTGCCCGATAACATTTACAACGATTGCGCAGAGGCAGTACAGAATGCCATGAATAGTGGTCGCAATAAGTTTGGTATCGCTAATGCTGTGATGCGCACTCTACGAGAGTATGAACGCATCGTCGCAGAAGGTGAGCAGCGTGTGATGGCAAAGAACATGGGTCTTGATGAGATTATGATCGAGGAAGCAGATGGTAGTTATAATCGCTACAAGAAAGTTGTAGAATGAAGGAAGCATGTATCGTCGGCTTTGGAATGATCGACGCCTTAGGCGATAATCCCATCGATTGTTGGGAGAATATGCTTAACGATCGAGATTTCCATAAACCTATTGATCCTCATGTTCATGAAGGCCACAATCTTAAAGTTAAGTACGGGTTTTATCCTGAAATTGATATCGATGAAGAATTACAACCTCGAGCAGTAGCTTATGGTATGCATGCGGTTGAGCGAGCTTTACACATGGCAAATTTGCCGCATTCATCGAATGTAGGTGTCATCTTCTCGACTCTTTTAGGCGGCAACTCGACAAAAGCAAAGTTAGATGCCGAAGGTCGAAAGATGAAACCAAAACAGATCCTTCGCTCAACGATGGATTATCTCTGCAGTCAAATCTCAATTAAGTATGGATATACTGGCATCAATACCATGGTGTATTCTGCTTGCGCGACTGGTTTGGTAAGCATCGACTATGCTATGCGAATGCTTGATGAGTATGACTATGTAATTGTTGGTGGTTCTGATGCAGGTGTAAATCATATGGATCTCTACTTCTTCTCGATTATCAAAGCAATCGGTTCGAAGTCAATGCCATTCGATAAGAATCGCGACGGTTTTATTATGGGTGAAGGCGCAGGTTGTATTATCCTTCAGTCACGAGACAAAGCCGAAGCGATGGGTTCGAAGGTCTATGCTCGCATTACTGGAGTTGCTAACGCTTCGGATGCACATGATCCGACTGCACCTTCTGGAACTGGAGCTCGTCTTTGCTTGGAAAAGCTGGATCTCGAAGGAGTCGACTCAGTCAACTCGCATGGAACCAGCACTCCACTCGGAGATGTTATCGAATATAACGTGGTTCGCGAGTTTACCTATGCACCGATCTACTCCAATAAAGGAAAAATTGGACATACTTTCGCTGCAGCAGGTGTACTTGAAACGATTTACAGTGTACTGTCTATTCAGAACGGTGTGATTCCTCATACCGCTGGTTGTCAAGACACTGATATGGATGTGGTGATGGAGAACATCGAGACAGATGTCAAGAAAGTTCTTGTCAATTCATTTGGATTTGGTGGTAAGTGTTGTTCAATTATTGTTGAAAAGGAAAAGTAAAATGTCTTCTGGATATACTGTAGAACTCGATTGGGAAACTGTAGACCATGTCGTGGTCGGTCAGCTGCGTAATACATGGGAAGCTCTAAAGGGCAATCTCGGCAATGGCGACTGGGTTTTTGTCTGGGGTGATCAAGAAGCCGATGATGTCGAGATCCAAAAGCACATCGACGCGCTCGAACTTCTTCTCAAGTGGTACTCCACTCCTGACGAGCTGGTAGAAATGGGACTGAAAGAAGGTGCCTAAGTATCTTGTAGAGACAATCGACATGTTTCGCATGCGATACGTTATCGAATGTGAGAGCGCAGAACATGCCAAAGACGTTGTGACGATGAAAGAAGCCGAAGAGTTTAGTCAGTTACATCTTGACGAGACAATCACTTCTACTCGCGTGATTGATGATGCAGAGTATCTTCGCATGTTCGACGAGGATAATGACTATCTCAAAGAGTGGTCAGAAGAACAGAAATTTAAGTATGTGCACGAAGTAGTCTATGATACTCCAAATCCAAGTATGAAAGAACTCGATCCGGATCAACGGGAATGGGAATATGATGGTTGTGGAGTAAAAGTCTGGAAAGGCACGATGCAACGTTATGAGGTAGAAAACAATGGAACAGAATAAAGTATATACAATTAAGCTCATGTCGGGTGAAGAACTCATTGCTCGTGTCAAGCAAACAGACGGTGTCACCGAACTGTTGAAGCCTCGTACAGTTGGTATGGGACCTCAGGGATTTGCTATGATGCCATGGATGATGTCAGCTCCTGATAACAACGTTGTAATCTCTGACACCGTCATCGTCGGTGCTACTGAAACCAGTCAGCAAGTTGCAACTCAATATCTGAAACAAGTAACAGGGATACAAGTCTAATGTTAGAATGTTTGATTATGGGCGACTCGATCGCCGTTGGAACGAAGATGTTTGCTCCGAAAGAATGTGTATCTTATTCGAAGGGCGGTTGGAATACTTGGCAATGGAATAAGAAGTGGGGCAAGACTTCGCTTGAAGCCAAGACGATCGTAATCAGCCTTGGAACAAACGACCATAGTGGCGTGAATACGAAAAAAGAGTTGACAAAAATTAGAACTCGTATTAAGGTAGGCAATGTAGTATGGATTATGCCTCCTTGTAACAAAGGCTTTTGCAAGCCTGGAGTCAACGCCGTAGTCAAGAACATCGCTGTGAGTTACGGAGATCGTATCATCTCTACTTCTTATGTTCAGCCTGATAATATCCATCCATCGTGGCGTGGATATAAAGATCTCGTAAAGAAAGCTGGAATATGAATCTTTTCATTCTCGACAGTGATCCTGTAGTTGCTGCGCAACTACAGTGTGACAAGCATGTCGTGAAGATGATCGTCGAGAGTGCTCAGATGCTCTCGACTGTACATCGTATGCTCGATGGCGTAGAGACGCGTGTGCCTTCAAAGTCTGGTAAGACGATGTCGAAGGCATGGACTCTGTCTGACGAGCGCGAAGATACATTCTATCGTGCCGTGCATATGCACCATCCTTGCACGATTTGGACTGCACAAAGTAATAACAACTACACTTGGCACTGGATACATTTTGCTGCTCTCTGCGACGAGTATACGTATCGCTATGGCAAGGTTCATAGCACTGATACATTGCTTCGCGAAGCTTTGAAGCAATTGCCTCGTAACATTCCTGTTGGTTACAAGACTCCTCAACCGCTGGCGATGAAAGCCAATCCTGAGTGTATCGACTACAATGATATCGTAGGCTCATATCGTAAGTTCTATCAGACGAAGCAAGAGCGATTCAAGATGGCATGGACAAAACGTCCAATTCCAGAATGGTTTGCAGTCGCAGCCTAACACTATAAATAGAAGTAATACGACCGCTCCAGTATACTGGGGCGGTTTTCTTTTGTTTTATAAATATGTCATGCAAAAGAAAATCCAATATAAATTACTTGCTCACAACGATTTAACAAAACGCGGCGGTGCCCGTGTTAATATTTTTGTGGAAAAGATAAAACAAGAATTGCCATTTGGTACTATTAAAGGTCCTATCAAACTCGATAAGAAACAGAAAATCGGCAATCTCACTGTAGATCCAAAAGACATTTATTATATGATGAATGGAAAAGGATTTAAAGCCGTATTTACTGGTAAGCACGCAGAGACTAATGTAAAAGTAACTGTTACATATCCTAAAGATTTCTTTAAGACTCCTGATTTAGGTGGCAAAGGAGAAGGATCAGGTACTGCTGCTGAAGATGCTGAACTTACATTGTTCAGATCTGAACTCGAAGAGGTTTTAAAAAAAAATAAAGTCCCTTCGATAAAACTAAAAATTGGAGGCAGAGTTGTTCAGTGCGCAGGCATTATCAGTACTCCAAATCCAGGCGGACGTGCTCCAAAGGCCGACTTTTCTATCTTAGATATTTCAGGAAAAGAAGTAGCTTGGATCTCACATAAAGCTGGCACAAAAGCCAGTCACTTCCAACAATATGGTGGACTTTCAGACGACAGCTGGTATCATACTAATAAAGATGCCGTATCATTTGTAAAAGATCTGGCAAAGTTTAGGCCAGAAGGATTAACCAATGGGGAATCTATCGCCAGAGTTGTCAAAGATAAAGAAGGTATATGTAGAGCTATCTATGGCAAAGACTTTGGTAAAACCCAAAGAGGCATCTACAACGTAGACGAATTCCATCTCGGTAATATGAAACTCAATAAAAAGGGTTCTAACTACGAGATTACTTCAGTTCATAGAGGCTTCAATGGTGATATACCAGACGGTGATTTCCAAGCCATTTACTTTGCTAGATACACTTCAGATCGTGGAGCTAAGTTCGGTTCTCTTTTTGTTAACAAAGCCAGACTCGGTGTTTTTGCAATTGCAAAAGCTCCAAAAAGTACAACCAAATTCATTTAAGCATGTACATTATTTCGAAAACATTGTAGAGTAAACTATGATAAAGAAACGATTCAGAGAATTTGTTGGTTCAGGTACACTCACTATATTCGATATTGATGAGACGCTATTCCATACATATGCTAAGGTTGCTGTTGTAAAAGATGGCAAGACAGTTCGTATGTTAGACAACCAAGAGTTCAACACTTACAAGCGTAAGAAGGGTGAAACCTACGACTTCGGAGAGTTTGCTAACGCAGAGGTATTCCGCAAGTCATCGAAGCCAATCACTCGTATGGTTGCTAAAACGAAAGCGATCTTTGCTAACTCAAAGAAGAATCCTCATAGTCGAGTGATTATCTGCACAGCACGAGCTGACTTCGATAATAAGGATATCTTCCTTCAGACGTTCAGAGATCATGGTCTACCTATCGATAATATCCATGTCGAACGCGCTGGTAACCTGAAGATAGACTCTTCTGCAGAAGCCAAGAAGATCATTTTTCGGAAGTATATAAATACTAAGAACTACGTAAAGCTTCGGTTGTTTGATGATGCTCCTAGCAATCTTCAAGCATTTCTTTCCTTAAAGAAAGAATTTCCTGACATTACGTTCGAAGCCTTCTTTGTAAATCCTGATGGATCGGTAAAAACAGTACGATGACAAGTTTTAGAAATTTCCTTGCAGAAGAGCTTGACGAAAGCAAACTAAAGCATCTTGAGCATGCTGAAGATCACGTGATTAATGCTGGTCATGAAGGCTTTTCTCATGCCTATCATAATCTGAAAGATGTGCATGATAAGTTAACAGGTAAGAAGAACGATACCAAAGTCACTATGAAGTATGATGGTTCGCCTTCTGTTGTATTTGGTCGTCATCCTCAAACTGGTCGATTCTTCGTGGCATCAAAGTCTGCCTTTAATAAGAATCCGAAGATTAACTACACCGAAGAAGATATTCAAAAGAATCACGGTCATGCTCCGGGTTTGGTAGAAAAACTCAGAGCAGCTTTGCAGCATCTTCCGAAGGTCACACCGAAGAAAGGTGTTTTCCAAGGTGATATTATGCATACGCCTAATGATGTGCATGAGTCTGACGGGAAAGTGCACTTCACTCCGAATACGATTACATATTCTGCTTCAAAGGATTCTCCACAAGGAAGGGCTGCTTTGAATGCGAAGATCGGTGTTGCTGTTCATACAAAATATAATGGTAACAATCTCGAAGATATGCAAGCCGAACATGGCGCCGATCTAAGTGATTTTGGAGCGCACAAAGATGTGCACTTGATTTCTACTGCGCATCGTCTTGATAACATCAAGTATACTCCTCAGAATCGCGAAAGATTTGCGAAGGCGATGTCTGTGGCTGCAGCAGCAAACAAAAAGACAAAGCCTGAAACGTATGAAGCGATCAAAGGCCACGAGATTCCGCTGAAGACTTATATTAATCATACTGTTCGTACTGGCACAAAGCCGACTGTAGAAGGTTTTATGAATCACTACATGAAGTCGCATCAGAAGAAGATTGAAGGTGTGAAGACGGCAGCATCGAAAGCGGCTAAGACTTCTGCGATGGAATCAGATATTGGCCACGTTCAGCGTAATCGAGCACACTTTCAAAACGTATTAAATCAACATAAGGCTTTACAAAAAGCCAAGAATATATTGACAAATACGCTTTCTAGCAATTCGGAATTTGATCATAGCATTAATGGAAAGAAAGCAAAGCCTGAAGGATTTGTTGTAGTCAGACATAATCGTCCTACTAAGTTTGTTGATCGCGCTGAATTCTCGGCAGCTAACTTCAATAGAGGTAAACCAGCATGAAGTCCATTCATATTACACAAGGACGATTCAATCCCGTTCATGCGGGCCACGAGATGGTCGTCAAGCATGTGATGGATGCTGCCAAGAAAGAAGGCGCGGATCATAAGATCTTGACGACGGGATCTCATGATGCCAAGAAGAATCCTCTGACACCTGAGCAGAAGGTAAAGCATCTTTCTCGTGCTGTCAAAGGTGCACACGTCGAGGCTATGACGAAGGAACATCCGACTCTGCTCCATCAGATGTCGAAGCTACACAAAGCTGGTTATACTCACGTGACTATGCATGTCGGTTCTGATCGCGTCAAAGAATTTCATGATCTACTTCACAAGTATAACGGTGCAGATATGAAGCACGGTCACTACAACTTCAAGAGCATCAAAGTCAAGTCTGTAGGCGGTGAGCGCAAGGAAGGTGGAGGTGGAATCGAATCTGCTTCTGGTACAGCTATGCGTAAGCACGTTACTGCAAGAGATAAAGAGTCATTTCATAAGATGGCACCATCGGGAATGAGTAAAGCCCACAAAGATGAGTTATACCACGATGTTCGTAAAGGCATGGGCATTCACGAGTCGTTCATCGTAAGATTTAAGAACTGGATTAGTTAATGGCTCAATTTAATACTGGCAATAACTCATTCCAGGCAGTAAATAAAACACTTTTTGAAGTCAATCAAATTGCTACGGCCAATGGCAGTTTAGTTACTACTGGAAATCCATTTCCAGTCACTGGTACAATTATTACTGCAGAAGAAGCCGGAGCATTGTACTCATTTAACAATCATGCAACAAACACAAATCGTGGTTGGACCATGGACGATACTATGCGCCCTGTTGTTAGTTTTAGAAATGGTAGTGCTAATACTGCAGATTTAATTAAAATTATTGAGTATGAGATTGGAAACAACAATGCTAATCAAAGTACGATTATATATGAATGGTATGAAGGTGATATAGCTATTACAGGAGCCGCTTTACCTGCTTGGACTACGTTCGGTGTTCATAGCCAGTATCGTGTATATCAAGACAAATATTCTTCTAATCAAGGAAATGCATTTACTGCAAATGGTTCTATAATGCGACACAGCGGTATCATAATTGGTAAAAATTCAAGCGCAGATGAAGGTCCAGCAGAAATGCACGGTGGATCTCCAAACATGCTTACCTTATGTATGAAACGTGTTGACAACGCCACCAAATTAGATGTGTGGTTTGCCTTTACTATCAAAGAGCTTATATAATAGTTTTTTTATCTTTCAGCTTGGATACTGTTTTGTATAAATAGATTTGCGGTTAGGCTACGGCAATCCCGTTTGTTTAACAGATAAGCCCAAGGGAAACTCTGATGGAAGATAAGAATAAAAAACCGGTTGATACGAAGCAGTTAAAAAAGCCAACCGGCACGTCTGTAACTGGCAAACCACTTGATGGCATCGAGATCCGTCCTCAGCTCAAAGGTCTCGGCAATCGCCAGCACAACGAGGATACCGTAGTCCTAACTGACACTCTCGCTGAGAAGAAAGCACTGACACTCGTTCAGCGCCAACGCAGAGCGCGTGCTCTTCGAGCTAAAGAGCCGAAGATGCAGAGAGCCAAAGAAGTTGCTCAACACAAACTCGCCTCGGACGAAAAGCTAAAGGCTCGAGCAATTGTCAAAGCAAGAAACATTGTTAAGATGAGGTTTGCAGCTCGTAAGGGAACTCCTTATACCGAGCTCACTACATCTGAAAAGATTCAAGTCGATAAGGTAGTCGATAAGAAAGTCAAACTGATCAGAAGATTGGCTGCGCGTCTCCTACCTGCTCTTCGTAAAGCAGAAGTCAATCGTCTGGCTTCATTTCAATCAGGAGCAAAGCTGCAGCATGCAACAGCTGGACCAGTCAACGAAGAATTCAATACGATCGTAGAGAGTCTTGATAATAAGACTTCTATGCAACTCGTTGACATTATCAACGACTCTATCGATGCTCTGAACGAGAATAATAACTCGATGGGTATCACGCTGAAGAGACTGCTAAGCGCTGTCCTTCCAGAAGACGTAGCAACTTCTACACTCATGAAAAAAGCCGAGAAGACCGGCATACCGTTCTCGACCCTCAGAGAGGTGTTCGAGCGCGGTTCTTTTGCGTGGGAAGACGACGGCAAAACTACGCAAGAACAGTTCTCATTCTCAAGAGTGAACAGCTACATCGCCAAAGGCAGAGCATGGACACTCGATGCAGATCTTCGCGAAGAGAAGGAAGTCAACGACAAGCTCGATAAAATGTTCGAATCCGCTTATCATACTGGCTTGAGTGCTTCGACTGCTAAGGCACGCGAATCTCACTGGAAAAAGATGGAAAAGTATTCTGATCGAGATCCGCGTGCATATCAAGATGCGCCAGGTGACAAGGCAGCTCGTAAGAAAAATATGCCTCAATCTGTACATACGAAGAAGTATCATGCGATGTACGGCGAAGAGATCGAGCAGCTGGTCAATGAAGCCGCTGACGGTCTTGCTGCAAAGGCCAGCAAATCAGGTGTTTCCTTATCTACTCTGAAGAAAGTGTATGCTCGCGGTGTTGCTGCATGGAACAGCGGTCACCGTCCAGGAACTACACCACAACAGTGGGGTATGGCTCGCGTAAACTCTTACATCACAAAGGGCAAAGGCACTTATCACGGCGCTGATAAGGATCTGCATGAAGATGATGTAAATGAAGGCCTATGGGCTAACATTCATGCTAAGCGTAAGAGAATTAAAGCTGGATCTGGCGAACGTATGCGTAAGCCTGGATCGAAGGGCGCTCCGACTGCCGCGGGTTTTAGATCAGCACAAGAAGCAGTCGAAGATCAAGTAGGCAATCAGATTGCTGATACAGGAAGACATGGTAAAGTAAGATATGTCGGTGTAAGAACTGCTGCTCATAAAGAAACTGGTACACAAGAGCGTCAAGAAGTTCAGTACATCAAGAGACACAAGGACACCGTAGCGAAAGAAAAGGATGCAGATCCAGAACAGATCCGTATCGCTCAGGACCAGATCAAAAAGAAAGTGATCGACGAGTCGAACAATACACCATACGTCAAGCCTTTCACAGAAAAAGGTAGTACAGAACAACGTGGTTGGAAAGCTTCGAACAAGCATGGCAAGGTAAAGTACTTTGGTCTGAAGTTTAAGGCTTCAGCACATAAGCATGCTGGAATTAATGAAGACACTGCAGCACAACGCGAAGTCGGTACGAAATCACTCGTCAAGAAGTATCAGAAAGAAACTCCTGGCCAAGAAAAAGCAGATTTGAACGAATCGTTCAACATCGAGTTCGCAGCTGGTATCGGCGTAGGTCTAACTGCTAACGAGTGCGGTATCTTTATCAAGCCAGGATTCGAAATGCATCCTGATGTCGTAGAAGAAGATATCGAAAGAAGAGGCGACTTCAAGATGGTAAAGGTTCGCACTCCAAAAGGATATGTTTGGAAAAAAGTTCGTCACGAAGTTGATATCGAGAAGGACGCAGAATGATCAGCTTTAAGGAATTCATCACTGAACGTGGAGAAGACTCGAAAGGTCACTTCATTGCCACTGAGAAGGGTGCAGGTATGACAGCGAAGGGTGTAAAAGCTTATCGTGCCAAGAATCCTGGATCCAAGCTTCAGACAGCTGTCACAGGTAAAGTCAAACCAGGATCGAAAGACGCAGGCAGACGTAAGTCTTTCTGTGCTCGTATGAGTGGCGTCAAAGGCCCGATGAAAGATGAAAAAGGTAGACCGACTCGCAAGGCGATGTCGCTTCGTAGATGGAAGTGCAACTGATGGAAGAGATTACAAACCCGCTGAAGGTAGCCTTCGCTGACACTTATGCTTTCTATGTGAAGGCGCAGAACTATCATTGGAATGTCGAAGGTCCATTCTTTGCGATGTATCACGAGTTCTTTGGTAATATCTACGAAGAAGTAGGCGGAGCTATCGATCCTTTTGCAGAAGAGATTCGTGCACATAACGCATACGCTCCTGCCGCATTCGGTCGTTTTAAAGAATTGACAACTATTCAAGACGAAGTTCTTATCATTAAGCCTGAACAGATGGTTGCCAACTTGTTCGCAGACAATGCCAAAGTATTGGCTTCTGTACAAGCAGCAAGAGATGCAGCAGACAAATACAATCAAAACGGTCTCGTTAACTTCCTCGAAGAGAGACTCGATCAGCACAACAAACACGCATGGATGCTTAAAGCATCGATGAAATAACATTTCATAAATAGATTTAAATTCACGGAGCAAAAGATGTTAACTAAGAAAATTGTAGATTTCAGTGCTGATCTTCTCGATACAGTAAGAGGCGTTCTCGGCGAAGCCAAGAAATGTCCAGCCGATTGCGAGTGCGAAAAGTGCGAAGCAGAAGAAGATGACGAAGATGAGACGAAGAAAGAAGGCTACATGCCTACTGCTGATGAGCCGACTGAAGCTAACAAGAAGACTGCCGAAAAGGTTCGTGCTCTTCTTGCCAAGGAAAAGAAGCCAGTCAAGGAAGATGCAGAACAGATCGATGAGATCTCATCTGATATGGCGCATCGTTACCTAAAAGGAAAACGCGAAAGAGATTATGATATTAGTCCAGATGGCACATCCAGCAAATTAAAGAAGCCGCAGTCTTTTGACAAGATGAATAAAGATATGAAGAGCACTGTGCGTGCGCTCAAAACAATTGAAAAGGCTAAGAAAGCCAATGAAGATGTAGAGCATACCAATTGCGGAACTCCTGATTGTTGCGGTCAGTGCGATACAGCAGCGCCGATCAATGAGATCTCGAAGGGAACACTTGGTCGTTACATCAACAAAGCCAAAGATTCTATTGATATGGCTTCTTACAGACAGGGTGAACATCATGGTGATATCGGTAGTCCAAGATACAACAAACTCGAAAAGAAGTTGACAAAGCGTCATAAAGGTATTTCAACTGCAGTCAATAAACTGACCAAGGAAGCTTCTGGCGACCAACACATTGAAGTAACACACGCCGTTACTGGTCAAAAGAAAAAAGTTCCTGTTCATCCTGATAATGCTTTTAAAGCTCTAAACCATTATAAGAGTCTTTCGTCAACTAAGTCGGCGCGTATTGTTTCAGAAGATGCAGAGCAGATCGATGAGCTTTCAAAAGCAACTATGGGTCGTTACATCAACAAGGCTGCCACAAAAATGGGTAGCCAAGGTGTTACTGCTGGTCTAAAGATTGCTGCTGACGAAAAGTCAAGCAAGAACTTCAAGGATATGGGCAAGCGCGAAAAGGGTATTAAACTCGCTGTCAATAAGCTGACCAAGGAAGAGCAAGACTTCATCGACTCGCTGAACAATGACATGTTCGAAGAAGTGGAAATCACTGAAGCGCGAGGTCGTCCGAAGAAGGCTGGTGCCAAGGATTTCACGATCCATCCGAAGACAAAAGAAAAGCTCATGCACAATAATCCTGAGCACATGAAAAAGATCGAACTCCTTCAAAAGAATAAAGTTCTTGAGAAGCCAAAGGTTGAAGCCGGTCAGCACATCATGAATCAGCTTTCAAAGGCGAAGACATCGATGCTAGGTGGAAGCACAGTTCACTTTACACATGGTGATTCGAAGCATGTTTCTGGTACTCACGCTGCAAAGATCTTGACAAAGTATGCTGGCATGAAGCCATCTGAAAAAGAAGCCTTTCAAAAGTTTGTAGGTCACTCTCATGAAAACCTCATGAAACACGTATAAGGTGTAATATGCCAATCACAGCTAGAAACATTGTCGTTAAAAGCCAGACTCCACCTCCGGAAGAAGAGCACGCTGTGTTTAATGGAATCACGGCTAGAAACATCTTTATTAAAAATCAACCTCTACCTGAAGAAGAGAATATAGATGTAATCGTTGTTGAAGAAGAGATCGTAGAGTTGAAACCAGAAAGTAAGATCGTGCAGATGGAAGAAGGTACTGTCATCCATAACGGTCAACCAAAAAAGTTTAATAAAAAAATGTCGGCATATATGATTGATATGCTTACATCCGAAGAATGATAAATAAAACAAAGAATCTTTAGGAGAAACGAAGATGGCTCAATGGGGCAATACAGACGATGCTGCAAACTCGGTCCTATGGGCCACAACTGCAGTAAATAAAACACCTAACACAGTAAACCAAACTGCTCTGTTCGGTAACACTACTGTCGGCGCATTTACTGCTGGCGAAGCAGTCGGCCAATTTGGTCTTGATGTAAATGAAATTTCTGTTGCTGTCGGTAATACGGCAGTTGCTCAGTATATCATTACAAATCCAGGTTCTGGATACAATGCAAATGCTGCTGTAACTGTTGCAAATACAACAGGCGGTGCAAACACACTCGCCGCTAACTCAACAGTTTCGGCAGGTAAAGTAACTGCACTGACTGCAAACGGCACGACTATTCGTGGTTACACCGCTGCACCGGCAGTTACAATCGCTGCACCAGCTCTTATTATCTTCAACGGTAATACTGCTGTTACACCGAACAACACGACAGGTGCGTTCATTGCAATTGCATCTGCCAATTCGTTCTTAGCAGTTAACGATAAGGTTACGTATGCTGGTAACGCTACATCAACGCCTGCAACGTTGGTTGATACCCGTCCATATTATGTTAGCTTTGCTAACACGTCAGGCATCAAACTGTCCGACAATCCTAACACAGCAAACATCAACTTTGCGAAAGCGAGCGGTGATAACACGACTGCTGGCGGTGCAACTCTTCGCGGTGAAACAGCTACAGCAACTGCGGTTCTAACAGGTCGTGGTTACATCGACGGTGCTGCTCATACTGGTTGGGTTCTTCGTACAGTTGGTACTGGTGGCCGCGCTGGTCGCGTACAGTTTGAAACACTCGTTGCAATGGGTGGAAACTTCTCTACCGATGCAGGCGATGACGCTATTCTACACGACGCGTAAGGATAAAAAATGAGTGATCGTGCCAAGAAAATAACTGAGCTTACTTCGATTGGCACGGCCAACACGTCGATCGCTAGCGGGGATATCTTTATTGTAGAGGATATCTCCGCTAACACGACGAAGTCTGCTACATTATCTACGTTGCGTAAAGCTATTGTACAAGGTCCCTTTGCTAATAACACTGCCGCAAATACAGGCGGTGTTGCACTCGGTCAACTATACTATACTGCGGCAGGGGATGTGAAAGTAAGAATTGCCTAATGATTGAAAAACTTGATGATTCGAATTTCTTGATATATGCTGCTAAGTGTTATGATAATCCACAATGTTTTGAGGATCTTGAATTTTATGAAGACTTAGCCCGATTCAAATATATTAAGAGATTGCTTAATCGCTATGAAGAGTCCGGAGATTTAAAAGATAGATTAATCGTCAATCATCTCGTTGTTCTGTACAATGTGTTTGGTAACGAAGCTACCAGATTACTGTTCTTTAAATTGGACGGCTATCATCATATGTTGAAGCCATTCATCGTTTTATTAGGAAGACTTCCTGAGAAGATACCGAATATAGGCATAGATAATAAAACACTTATTACTAACGATATTGTTGCAGACGAAGTCATAGTACAAAAACTAAGGAAGATTTAATGGCCAACAAAGAAAAGCAAGAGTATGACTACGAAGGCGATATGGCCATGTCACAACTCAAGTCTATCATTGCCAACGCTCAGCGTATGCATGACATGCTGAAGGTAGATACAAATCTTCCTGAATGGGTTCAGTCGAAGATTACTCTCGCAGAAGACTACATCTCGACTGCTTCGAATTATATGCAAGGCGAGATGAGCGAAGAAACACAACTCGACGAACTTTCAGGTGCTACACTTGGTTCTTATGTTGTCAAATCGAAGAAAGACGAGAAAGCTCGTAAAGAGCATGGTATCGCAGTACGCGACGAGATTCGTAAGAAGACTGGTTTAAACGTAGGCACACCGATGGATCCTAAACTTTATGGTCGTAAGATGAGCCGTGGCCACAATCAACAAGTTGCCATGAAAAAGCTTACAGGACAAGCACGAGTAAATGCGACTGAAGAAGTAGCAGTCAATTCTGTTGGTTCTGGCCAAGTTGCTGGTCTACAAGGCGAACCACCAGTAATGAAGAAAAAGAAGAACGTTATGTCTTTCAATAGATTTATGAAGAAATAATATGTTAGGAATGATCCCACTGCCATATAAGTTGCTTGCAGGTGCTGCACTCATGGCAGGGATCTTCGTCTTTGGTTATATGAAAGGATCTGCTTATGCTGAAGCTGAACTGGCTCGTTTCTCTGCGAAGAAAGAAGCACAAGTTGCGGAATTGGAGAGGAAGAATTCTGCAATTTCTACTCAGGTAGTCACAGAATATGTTGATAGAACAAACACAATTAGAGAGAAAGAATATGTATATCGCGACATCGCTAAAAACAGTGTTCCTGCTCAGCATGTTATGTCTAACGGTTGGGTGTACACGCACGACGCTAGTGCCACAGGCAGTGATGCCGACGCCGCCAGAGCTTCTGATGCGACCTCCTCTGGAATTAAAGACAATGAAGCCCTCCTCACCATCTTCAGTAACTACAACCGATGCATGCAAAACAGTCAACAACTTATTAGTCTGCAGCAATGGATCAACGACAACAAGCGAGCCGTCGAAGAAATAAACGCGAAAGAAAAGAAGAAATGAAGAAGTTTAAAGACGCTCCAGTAGAAGACGATTCGAACGACAGCGTTATCACTATCATTGCCAACTCTCTCAATAGAGCGAGCAGCGGTAATAAAGATGATACACGCGGCCTTCTACTGTTGATCGCTGCCTTAGGACTTCTTAATCTTTCAAAAGATGGATTACCAGCGAGTGTTGCCAGAAAACTTGCATCAACATCAAATAGAAAATAACGGAGATTCATATGTGGAATAAAATTAAAAACTTGATTGCTTGGTTCACGAAAACAGCTGACCTAAATAAAGATGGCAAAGTCACAGCGGAAGATCTTGAACTTGCAAAGGCCGTTGCTGATAAGACAGCCAAAGAAGCAAACGAAGTCATCAATGCTGTGAGCGATGCTGCTGATAAAATTAAGAAGGTTAGAAGAAAGAAATGAGCTTAACGTCCTTTTTCTCATCACCGCCAATCACTAGCTTCGAACAACTCGAGCTAGAAAAAGGTAAGATTCAATTGACCATCATGAAGATGGCTGCCACCGTTCTTGGCGCTATTATGCTTGCTGTTGTTGCAATCTTTCTTATTGGTATGTTTATGCCAAATGAATTAATCGATAACAATGAAATCTTTAAGATCATTGGTCCTGCATTCTCTACCATTGTAGGTGCCTTTGTTGGTGCCTTTGCTACGATGATGGGCATGAAAGTCACCGAGTTTGATCCGAATGTAAAGACACAAGAGCTCGGTAAGACTGATCATAAAGCTCTCGCAGAAGCACATGTCATCAACGCACAAGCTGAAACGATTGAAACCGAAAATGAAATCAAAATGATGGCTGCAATCGATAAATACAAAGACAGCGACGAGGATTACGGTCCTTTCTAAATTATGATTTCGTTCACTCACGGAGTCTAATATGTTTAAGAAACTAAAGGATCTCATTTTCCAGACATTCACTGGAAAAGATAATAAGACGCTCGATCTTGGTAGAATTCTGTGGGCCAAAGGAGTAATCATCTTCTTTGGCCTTTCGATCTATGATATCTATCGCGGAGCAGCATTCGATGCATCAACGTGGGGTATCGGTCTCGGCGCAGTACTTGCCGCTGGTGGTGCAGCTCTTGCACTGAAAGCTGGAACGGAACCTACTGAGTAATGGCAACACCATCGGTCAACAAGCTAGCTGAAGATGTGTCGTATCTGAATAGAGATATGGCAGTCGTCAATACGCTTGTTGGCCGTTTGGATACAACCATTGATAAGCTGACTGACATTTCAAATAGTGTGTCGAATCTTCTTGCTGTTCACGAAACAAAGTTGACTTCCCAGGAAATCATAAGTAAACAACTATCAGATTTAGTGGAAGCACGAAGAGTGGAAACAGACGACAAGGTCCAGCTATTGCACGAAAGAATTTCTTCAGGCGAGCGCGAGCTCAAAGAGAGCATCGACGATCAGTACGACGAGCTCATGAAAGAAATTAAAGAGATGCGTGCTGAGTCGACAGTACAGCATAATACTTTGAGTGATCGAATCACTGCCATGGAAAAATGGATGTGGACAGTCATCGGCGGTGCTGCTATCGTAGGTGGTATTATTACATTGGTGCCGTGGAGTACAATATTCGGAATTGGATAAATTATGAGACGTGTGATTGACAACTTCTTACCAAGAGGTTATTTTAATGAAATAAAACAGATGATCGAACATCCAGCCTTTCGTTGGAACTTCTCATCGATACTTCCTGAAGGATACAACGGCCAGACTGAAAAAGACTGGTACTTCATGAAGAGAATCTATACAGAAAATGAACACATCGAAGATGCATTCGGGTACTGGCAAACGATCAGGCCGATGTTCTATTTCTTTGAAGAAAAACTTAATTTCCTTACAGAACATGTCATCAGTGTGAATGTCAATAGCATGATGAATCAAGGTCGTAAGCGTGCCCATGGTTGGCACAACGATTGCCCGTATAAACATTACGTGGCCTTGTTTTATATCAATACATGTAATACAGCTCCCACATTATTTGAAGACGGTGCAGAAGTCGATCATATCGAGAATAGATTACTATTCTTCGAAGGCGGAGATCATATTGATAATCGACATAGTACTAATCTTCCATTAGATGTCGAAAGAAGATTAGCGATTAATTTTAATCTTCAAGGCTCTTTATTCTAAAATAAACATGTACAATAATCACAATCTGTGTATAATGAAGTTAACAGATTGGAGTTATAATGCTTTGGATTGAACACAAATACATCAGCCTTCTCTCAGGTCGCCTCGAGAGATTTCAGCGGGTCAACAACACGGTCTATCGGTTCCGTTGCCCTATCTGCGGCGACTCAAAGAAAGATCGTCGTAAAACTCGTGGGCATTTGATCGAGAAGGGCGGCAAGGTCCGCTTTTATTGTCACAACTGTAGCGCGAGCATGCAGTTCAGATATTTTATGAAAGAGATCGATCCGACTCTTTATCTCGAATACATCAAGGAACAGATGAAAGAATCTGGTAATCAAAAAGATGTCGAGACTTTTGCCGAGAAAATGAAACCTCCAGTCTTTGTCAAGACCACAGCTCTGTCAAAGATAAAGAAGGTAAGTCAGCTCGATCCGAACCATCCTGTCAAGAAGTACGTGGATAGTCGGCAGATCCCCCCGCATTTGCATTACAAGTTATTCTATGCTCCAAAATTTGGCGCGTGGGTTAATACTATGATTCCTGACAAGATCAAGATCGGCGAGAAAGACGAACCGCGTCTGATCATACCATTTCTTGATAAGGAAAAGAATCTCTTTGGTTTTCAAGGCAGGTCGTTTCGAAAAGATGGTGTTCGATATATCACCATCATGTTAGACGATTCGAAACCAAAAGTATTTGGACTTGATACTATCGATGAGTCCAAAGATATATATCTACTAGAGGGACCGATCGACTCGATGTTCTTGCCAAATGCAATGGCAGCGGCAGGTGGAGATCTTGCTGCACAAGTCGAACAAACCGGTTTACTTAAAGAGAAAATTGTGGTAGTATTTGATAATGAGCCGAGGCATTCGGATACTATCAAGAGAATGCAGAAGGCGATTGATGCTGGATATCGTGTAGTCATATGGCCTTCAGACATCGAGCATAAAGATGTCAATGATATGATTTTAGCTGGCTACACGCCAGAATATATTAAGGATGTTTTAGATGAATGCAATTACTCAGGACCAACTGCAAAACTACACTTTGCGATATGGAGAAAAGACCGTTGAAGCGGTGTTAGCTCTACCTGAAGAGAAGCTTACGTGGGTAGTATATAATGCCAATATGGTGCAAACCGCAGTAACTCTGATTATTTCATTGCGTGGCATGGATTTCTTCGATGACTACGTGAAGGTTATTTCAAGAGAATGCGGCGACGGCGCTCAAGGTGTATTGTACTTTGATCCTCACGTGTTCAAACTATTAGGAAACGGATATGACTGAGCTAGTAGACAACGAGTTTGGAGTCGAGTACGAGAAGATCCCGATCAAGCGATTGCGAATCTTCCGAGTAGGCAAGCAGTGGCTTGTCGAGTATCAACGTTATGTTCGTCTTTGGGCGCCATGGGACCATTTCTGGTGGTACAATGATGGTCAGTACGTAGAGTACTATGATGCTCTTGCACGTGTGAATGAACTTAAGGCCAATGGATACGCTAATGTTCCACGGTTCCAAAAGGTGAAAACGTTCGATGTCTCATCTGAGTGATAATAACATAAGTTATTTTAAGCACATGTTGAGATCATGGCGCTGGGGAGCAATACTGTTTATTCATGGTTTATTTCCAAACGTATTCAAGACAAAAGTAAGTGATGAAATGTGTAATCATAAGGATTAATAATGCGTGAACCGATTACAAAAATAGATGAATATGAAATGAAGACTGTGAGTGGCGATATTTGGATTGTTACTCTTCTTGGTGATAAAGCCACGAATGGTCAGCGGTATTGTGAAGCACATATAAAGGGTAAAAAATGAGTGAAGTAAATCTAGTCGGGCTAACGAAGCCGAGTGCATACACAGAATGCACAACCGCAAATGAACTGATTGCATGGGCTGCTCGAGTATCGAATCCATCGAATCAAAACAACACTGCTACAGCACCTAAGCTTGTACAGTATCTTATTAAGAACAAGCATTGGTCGCCTTTGGAGATGGTCCATGTCTCAATGGAAATCAGAACAACAAGAGATATCGCTCGACAAATTCTTAGACATCGTTCTTTCATGTTCCAAGAGTACTCTCAACGTTACGCCGATCCAACGAAAGATCTTGGTTTTGTTAAGCGAGAAGCCCGACTTCAAGACGCCAAGAACAGGCAGAACTCTGTAGAGGTTGATGACGCAAGATTGGTTGAAGAGTGGAACATGATGCAGCATTATGCCATTCAAACTGCTTCCGAGGCATATGAGTGGGCAGTTCGTAACGGTATTGCCAAGGAACAAGCTCGTGCAGTTCTTCCGGAAGGATGCACCGAGTCGGTCATGATTGTGACTGGCACACTTCGTTCGTGGGTTCACTATTGTGAGCTTCGTATGGATAAGGCAACTCAGAAAGAACATCGTATCGTTGCCGAACAGTGTTGGAATATTATTGCACACCACTTTCCTGATGTGAAGCTAGCCCTCGACAGTATGGCTGCACAAGCGGAGTTTGAAAGAAAACTCCCATGAATGATAAGATACAAGACGAATCAGTAGCATACTTTCATTATTTTAATGAATTTGAACAAGTTGAAAAGAAAACTTCGATGAAACATAGCACTGTAGTAAAAGAAACTGAAGACGGCGAATTGTACATAGAATTATCAGATGAACTCATGGAAGCCATGGGTTGGGATATAGATACTGAATTAGTATGGACCGTTTATGACGACGGCAAAATTGGATTAAGAAAGAGAACAGATGATTCAAGTAACGAAGCGTGATGGAACGCGCGAACCCCTCGATATTAATAAGTTCCATAAAGTAGCGCTGCATGCGTGTGAAGGTTTAAGCGGCGTTTCTGTTTCAGATCTTGAAATCAAGACACATATTCAATTTTATGATAAGATTAAGTCTTCTGATATTCAAGAGACTCTGATCAAGGCAGCTGCTGAACTCATTACAGAAGAACAGCCTAACTATCAGTATGTCGCTGGTAGATTAATCAACTATAATCTTCGCAAACAAGTATATGGCACATACAATCCTGAACCACTCTTAAAGCACTATATTCGTGTACGCGACGAAGGTTATTATGATAAGGAAATGGGTGATGTATACTCTGTAGAAGAGTTTGATGAACTTGAAAAATACATTGATCATGACCGTGACAATCTACTTACATACGCCGCCATGGAACAGTTCCGCGGAAAGTATCTGATCCGCAATCGTGTGACGAATAAGTTCTACGAAACACCGCAAATGGCATTCATGTTGATCGCCATGACACTCTTTCAGAATTACAAAAAGAATCGAATCAAATGGGTAAAGGACCTTTATGATGCTATCAGTACATTTGACATTAGTCTTCCTACTCCTATTATGGCAGGAGTGCGCTCACCTCAACGTCAGTTTAGTTCGTGCGTACTTATCGAAACTGACGACTCACTGGATTCCATAAATGCAACAGCCTCAGCAATTGTTAAATATGTTTCTCAGAAAGCTGGTATTGGTATTGGCGGCGGTCGTATTAGGGCTGTTGGATCTCCTATACGCAATGGTGATGCTTCTCACACTGGTGTTATTCCTTTTTATAAGCATTTCCAGTCAGCTGTTAAATCTTGTAGCCAAGGTGGTGTCCGTGGTGGAGCAGCAACTCTCTATTACCCCCTTTGGCATTACGAAGTGGAGGATATTCTTGTCCTAAAGAATAATAAGGGCACTGAAGACAATCGAATCCGTCATCTTGATTATGGCGTACAATTTAATAAGGTAATGTATGAAAGACTTCTTTCTGGAGGTAATATCACCCTCTTCTCGCCTAGTGATGTCCCGGATCTCTATGAAGCGTTTTATAAAAGCACAGAAAACTTTAGAGAACTCTACGAAAAGTACGAACGTAGTAAGGTTAGAAAGAAAACCATCCCTGCGATTGATCTCTTCTCAGCCTTCGTTACCGAACGAAAAGACACCGGACGAATCTATCTGATGAATGTCGACCATGCCAACGAGCATGGTTCGTTTACTGAAGCAGCACCGATTAAGATGTCGAATCTGTGCTGTGAGATTACATTGCCAACAACACCACTAAAGGATATTCATGATGAAACAGGCGAGATTAGCCTATGCACGCTTGCTGCAATCAATTGGGGAAAGATTAGAAAGCCAGCTGATTTCGAAAAGCCATGCACCATTGCAGTACGCGCTTTGGATGCCCTACTTGACTATCAGGACTATCCTGTTCGAGCCGCTGCTATTGGTACTCGGAATCGTAGGCCTCTTGGTATTGGTATCATTAACTTTGCTTATTGGTTGGCTCGTAATGACACTAATTACTCTGATCCTAACCTTGAGCTTGTTCATGAGTATGCTGAAGCATGGAGTTATTACCTTATTAAAGCCTCGGTCGACTTGGCTGAAGAAGTAGGTTCTTGCCCACTCGATCATCAGACAAAGTATGCATATGGTACTATGCCGATTGATACATATAAGAAAGAAGTAGATGAGCTTGTTGCTCCAGACTATAAGATGCCATGGAGTATCCTTGCAAGTCGGGCATTAGCATCAGGTATCCGTAACTCGACTTTGATGGCTTTGATGCCAGCCGAAACATCTGCTCAGATTTCCAACTCGACCAATGGCATTGAACCGCCTCGTGCACTCATCTCGATCAAGCAATCGAAGGATGGTGTACTCAAGCAGGTTGTTCCGGAGCTAAGACGCCTGAAGAATAAATACGAATTACTATGGGATCAAAAGTCTCCAGAAGGCTATCTGAAGATTATGGCAGTCCTACAAAAATTTATCGATCAAGCAATCTCGGTCAACACTTCTTATAATCCTCGCCATTATGAGGATGAGAAGATCCCGATGTCTGAGATGATCAAACATATTTTGATGCACTACAAGTATGGCGGTAAGACGCTCTACTACTTCAACACCTTTGACGGTGCTGGTGAGATTGAAGAAAACAAACCACTCGCACAGGGGCAACTAGATGATGAGGATTGTGACTCTTGTAAAATTTAACAGGAGTATTACATGGCAAAGTCCATTACATCAAAGCAACTACACGTTCCAATTGTAACAGGAACATCTCAAGATACAAGACGTCCTAAATTATCGTCAATGAATAAGCACAAGAAGAGAAACTTTAAGGCATATCGTGGGCAAGGAAGATAATGCAATATATTAAAATTGATAGTGACATGTGGGCAGACGCAGGCAAAATTTGGTTTGTGCATGAGTATACGACACGTGAAAATAGTACCGGCGTAACTCTTACGATTGAAGACACCAAAACAGGTGAAATTGAAACACGAACGGTTCCTCAAAACCAAATTGAGTGGCTCGAAGCGAAGGACTGGTAGTGCTATATACGGGATCAGGAAATCTTCCGCATCATATCTATTGTTGGGTAGATTCTTCGTTCATTCGTAAAGATGCCAAACCTTATACGTTCGAACCATGTGTATGGTTTGCACTTCATGCCAAAGCTGGCCATTCTTGGGGATGTCACGTGATGCTCGAATGTGGAGCAGTTTATCGTGGAGTTCCACCTCATGCACTGGCATTTCGACCGAATACATCAACTTGGCATCTTGAAGATACACAGTTGTGGGATTGTTACGGCGATCAGTTTTCAGTATTGATATATAATTATCTACACAGTCAAAGAGCAGAGATTCGAAAGAGCGGCCTTTTTGGCCGTTATCTTTTTACAGTGATTCCAATGCACGATGGATATTCACAAGATCCTTCTCAGTCGAAGGAATTTATGTTTATTCAATTAGACAATGGCAGACTGACTATCATGCCGACAAACGAACTTCGATTCCATGATAAATCATATACCGAAGGCGATTGGCCTAAGGATCTTAAATTAAATACCAGCACCTGGAGAGTTGAATGACAGTTTTTTCAAACGAAATGTTTGATGCTACAGAACAGACTTGTTTCTTTGGAAAGCAAGTCAATATTGCCCGTTACGATAAGCAACGTTACAATATCTTCGAGAAGCTGACAGATAAGCAACTCGGATTTTTTTGGCGACCAGAAGAAGTAGATCTGTCAAGAGACGGCAAAGACTTTAAAGGGTTAAGCGACCATGAAAAGCACATCTTTACAAGCAATCTCAAGCGTCAGATTCTTCTTGACTCTGTACAGGGACGTGCGCCTAGCTTGGCGTTTCTACCGATTTGTTCGCTCCCCGAACTCGAAACCTGGATCCAAACATGGACATTTTCCGAAACGATTCATAGTCGATCCTACACTCATATCATTCGAAACGTTTATTCAGATCCGTCAAGGGTATTTGACGAGATGCTCGACATCCAAGAAATAGCCGATTGTGCTCATGACATAAGCAAATACTATGATGATCTGATTGCGCTCAACAATAACAAAGCATACTGGGATTCGAGAAGCGACGGCGGTCCAATTGCATACGACCATAAGAAAGCTTTATGGCTTTGTTTGAATGCAGTAAATGCCCTCGAAGGAGTAAGGTTCTATGTCTCGTTTGCATGCAGTTGGGCTTTTGCGGAAGTTAAGAAAATGGAGGGTAACGCCAAGATCATCAAGCTCATCGCGCGGGACGAGAACGTTCATCTTGCCTCGACACAACAGCTCCTCAAAATTCTACCGAAAGAGGATCCAGACTTTGCTCGCATACAAGAAGAAACACGAGATGAGTGCATCAGCATGTTTCATCGAGTGGTCGAGCAGGAGAAAAGTTGGGCACATTACCTTTTCCAGAACGGTTCGATGATTGGTCTGAACGAAGAGCTTCTTTGTAACTACGTAGACCATATCGCCGCAAAACGTATGGGTGCAATCGGCCTGAACGGTAAGCCAGGAGCGAATCCTTTGCCATGGACACAGAAGTGGATTTCAGGTTCTGACGTGCAGGTTGCCCCACAAGAAACAGAAATTACTAGCTATGTAATCGGAGGCGTAAAGAAAGACGTCGACGAAAATACTTTCAAAGGATTTACTTTATAATGTGTACAGTGTCTAACATCGGCGATGGCTATAAGGACAACTTCGCTCCTCGTTGGCCCAATGTTCCTATTTGGCCACATCAACCAATAGGTGTGCCATATCCGGTGCAACCACCCACCGTGCCTGATCAGGTGGTGTTTACTCCAGCAGTTTCGAAAGAAGAATTCGACGCGCTGAAGAAAGAGGTTGAAGAACTTAAGCAACTGCTAAAAGCTGCTAAGAAGTTCGACGAAGAAACAGGTCAACCTGATTGCCACATGGATGACAAAGTAGATTTCATTAAGAAGCTAGCAGAATTTGTTGGCGTTGATTTAGAAGACATCTTTAAAAAATAAGAGGAACTAAGATGGATTGGATAACCTGCCCGTCATGCGACGAGGAATTTAAAATAATTACAGAAAACACTGATCTTCCAGAATACTGCCCATATTGTTCTGCGCAGCTTGAACTTGAAGATCCATTCGATGAAGAATATGAAGAATAAATAGATCTTTATCCTGATGGAACGTGATCTATGAGTTGGTTATACGAAGACAAAGAATTTACTGAAGTCGAAGATTATTATGGCTTCATATATCTCATCGAAAACTTAGTAAACGGCAAGAAATATATAGGTCGTAAGTATCTAACCAAAGCCGGTTACAAAACTGTCAAAGGCAAACGAAAGAAGCTTCGCGTAGAGTCCGATTGGCGAGACTACTACGGATCTTCGAATTCCCTGAAAGAAGATATTGATCTCTACGGAAAAGATAACTTTCGTAGAACGATCTTAAGACTCTGTAAGGGTCGCGGAGAATGTAATTATTTCGAAACGAAATATATATTCGATACAGATGCTATCTTAGATCCTCAGTATTATAATACTTGGGTGTCTTGTAAAATTCAAGCAAGCCATGTGAAGGCTTTACTTTTCAACCCCGAACAGGAGAATTTATGAGGTGGGTAAGGTACTAGAACACAAGCATTTGATTGTAAGAGCAGAGCTGAACAATCCTCCACAGTGCACGTCGGCGATCGATGAGTGGATGAAGAAGCTGGTCAATCAGATTGATATGAAAATTTTAATGGGACCATACACAGTGTATTCTGATATGGTCGGCAATCGCGGATTGACTGCCGTGACTATCATCGAGACCAGTCATATTGCTCTACATGTATGGGACGAATGCGAGCCTGCGATGGCTCAACTGGATGTTTACACGTGCAGCACATTAAATATTCAAGATGTGTTCGATGCCATCACTGAATGGGATCCTACAGAAGTTGAGTATAAGTATATAGACCGAGAAAACGGGTTGACATTAATTGAGAAAAATGAGGTGTTATAATGGGTAAGAAGAGAACACGTAAGACAGTCGTATCGAAAGGCCAACGTCGTTCGATCGTGGCTGGCGTGAAAGAAGTTCGTCGAGATCGTAGCGAAGGCGAAAAAGCCTACAATAAGCTGAAAGCTTGGCGCAAAGGCCAGAATCCATGGATTACTGTTCCTGGTCCGCAATCTAACATGCGCTTTATTAGAGTGCGTGCGAATGGCGTTTGGGGTAATCCAAAAAATCGATCAACAGGTATTTACAGCAAGGCGACGAGCGATGAATAAAAATATTTTAATCTATACGAAAGACAACTGCCCTTTTTGTGTACAAGCGAAAAACTTGTTTACAAATAAAGGAGAACAGTATATAGAGAAGAAGATAGGAAAAGATATTACGCGCGAAGAGTTTATGGAAAACTTTCCAGACGTAAGAACAGTTCCTTTCATTATAATTGACACAGAAAAGGTAGGTGGTTATGACAAACTCGTTGAATGGTACGACAGACCAGAACGATCGTTCTTGGCAGAATGAATATTTAAAGGGCGTTCTCCAAACTGGAATCGCAAATGTATCCTTCATGAAGAAGGACGGAACACAGCGAAATCTTCTATGCACTCTGTTGCCGAGCGAATTGCCGGCACAGACTGATCTTGAAGAAGCCGTACAGAAGAAGACTCCAAATCCTGAAGTGCTTGCTGTATGGGATCTTGAAAATAAAGGATGGCGTTCTTTCCGTTACGACTCGGTCCTCGGCTTTAGTGTACTGTCACTCGACGCATGATTTACATGGTAGACATTGATCAGACCATCTGTAAAACGCCATATACAGATGGTCAACATCGCTATGGATTGGCAACTCCATTTAAGCATCGTATCGAGAAGATAAATAAACTATACGATCAGGGCAATACCATTATCTATTGGACAGCCCGTGGTTCAGGATCGGGAATCGACTGGACCGAACTTACTACAAAACAACTAAAAGATTGGGGATGCAAGTTCCACGAAGTCCGTCTCGGAAAGCCATCATACGACGTATGGATCGATGATAAGGCAATTGGCGACGGGTTCTTCTTTTATGATGAAGATATGGAATTGCTGAACGCTACTAAGGAATAATAATGAATAACCAAGATAAGATTGAACTGAACGAACTGAACAAGGACTCGAATGGTGGAACAGAACTTACCACTCGAAATCTCTTCCACCGACTTTCAAGTGATGAACTCGATGGTGTCCAAATTATCACTGCTCGCGTCCGCGACCTCGATCCTGACCGAATTAAGATCTATCATTTACATGATCTCGCCGGCGATCCGGAAGCTTCACACCTTCAAGATCCAGCTTCTCGAGCTCGCTTTCAAAAGTTGGTCTTCAGCTCTAACTGGCAGTATCAACAGTATCGTGATTATCTTGGAGTTCCATATAGCAACCATTCAACAGTTATCGAAACAGGCATCGAGCCTATTCCACTCGTTGACAAACCAAAGGACAAGATACGTCTCATTTATACGTCCACACCTCATCGTGGATTGGAGATTCTGGTTCCTGTCTTTTGCGCTCTCGCCGAGAAGTATCCTAACATCGAGTTAGATGTCTTCTCTTCGTTCGGAATCTATGGTCCAGGTTGGGAGGGACGCGACGAAGCGTATAAGCCTATCTTCGATCGGATGAAGGAGCACCCACAAATCAACTATCATGGTTGGGCAGATCAGGAGACAGTCCGCGCCGCATATCAAAAAGCCCACATCTTTGCGTATCCTTGTATCTGGCCGGAAACTTCGTGCCGTTCTTTGATTGAAGCGATGTCAGCAGGTTGTCTTGCAGTACATCCTAACTTCTCTGCTTTGGCTGACACGTCGGGTGGGTTGACTGTTCAGTATGACGGCGACCATGAGAATCCAAATCTCCATGCCAACATCTTTGCACACACTCTGATGTATGCCATCGAGAACGTACAGAACAACGACATTACTAACATGATGTCATTCGTCAAAGCCTACGCAGACACTCGCTTCGGTTGGGATTCAGTGATTCCCAAGTGGAAGGGACTCATCGCTTCGTTAAAGGAACAACACCGTGATATTGGCCAAAGCACCACTCAGAGTTAGTTTTTTCGGCGGGGGTAGTGATATCCCCGCCCACTTTGCACAATGGGGCGGAGCGACCATCTCGACTGCAATCGACAAGTATGTCTATGTAGCAGTCATGCACACTCCTCACGATCACATCAAAGTTTCTTATTCGAAACAAGAACTCGTTACCAATGTAGACGATATCCAGAATGAAATCGTTCGTAACGCACTCAAGTTTTTCGGCATTAAATCCAACATCGAGATCACATCATTCGCAGACATCCCTACGATCGGCAACGGTCTCGGTGGATCGTCTGCTTTTACTTGTGCTCTGATTAAGGCTTTATCAGCCTATCTTGGTTTCGAATACGTAAATCCTTATCTTGTTGCGAAGACTGCTTGTCATATTGAAATCGACTTGTGCGGTTGGAAGATTGGTATGCAAGATCAATTTGCATCTGCATTCGGTGGTATGAACTACATTCAATATGCAAATGAACTTGGCAATGGACGAGTAGATGTGAAGCGTCTCGACTCGAATGCAATCGAGAACTACATGATCTTGATTCCTACAAACGTAGAGCATCATGCAGCTAAGATCCTTGATAATATCAACTTTGAAGCAAAGACATTTATTATTCGTCAAATGGCTGATATGGCAAATATGCAGGGAACACAGCAAGTGAATATTAATACGTACAGTCAGTTGCTTGATTCTGCATGGGTTTTGAAGAAACAGATGAGTGAAGAGATCTCCAATAGTGATATAGATATTATGTATGAACGTTGCAAATCTTCTGGTGCTTTTGGCGCTAAGTTACTTGGAGCAGGAGGCGGAGGATACATGCTAGCGCTTACAGATTCTAAGAGTGCAATGCGCCAAGAATTTTCAGACAGAACATGCCTTGATGTAGGCATCTCACACGAAGGAGCAAGAGTTGTCTATCGAGACTGACATTATATTTGATCATATGGGCCTAATTAATATTGGGTTTGCAAGTATCAATCATGAAGAATTTAAAAAGGCCGCCGAACTCATTTGGCTGACAAGCATTTCAAATCATCGTAACAACATCTATACTATCGGTAACGGCGCATCTGCTTCTATTGCTCAGCATTGGGCATGCGACTATACCAAAGGTTGTAAGAAAGGTGGACTACGCCCAAGAGTTATTTCTTTGGCTGCAAATATTCCACTCATGACTGCCGTGGCGAATGATATCTCTTACGACGATGTTTACTCGTTCCAGCTCGATGCACTCGGACAAGAAGGCGACGTACTCGTAGCCATTTCTTCGAGCGGTAATTCTCCGAATGTTGTCAAGGCAATTGAGACTGCTAAGTCTTTGAAAATAAAGACTATTGCTCTGACAGGATTTTCACCAGATAATAAGTGTGCTCAACTCGCAGATATTTCTTTGCACGTTGATATTCAAGAATACGAAGCAGCAGAAGACGTCCATCAGGCGATCATGCATATGATTGCTAAATATATCAGAACCAGAGGTAAGGTTACATAATGTCACAACAACCAGTATCGATCCATCAGATCCAAGCACAATTCGGCACAGACAGCGCAAACTATGAAGTACTCACTGACGCAGCCATTCGATCAAAGGGTGTTGAAGGTGCAGCAGTCGAGATTGGTGTCCGTCTCGGCGGTGGTCTACAACGTATCATCGACGGTCTCGTAGAAAGCGGTCAGACTCCTGAGAAGCCAGTCTTTGGTATTGATCCGTATGGCAACATCGAGTATTATCGTGACGAGATCTTCAAGGAAGGTCGCTGCGACTATACGAATGAGATGCGCGACATATGCATGATCAACTTATATCTGTATTGCCGTCAGAAGAACGTCAACTTCTATATGTTCAACCTCGAAGACACCGAGTTCTTCACTCGTTATACAGACGGTGTTCCTGTCTATGCAGACTATAAGCAACTTGTTAATAAGTACAGCGTAGTCCACTTCGATGGTCCTCACACGCTCGAAGCTCTCGATGCCGAGATTGCATTCTTCCTTGAGCGGTCAGATCCTGGCGCTGTCTTCGTCTTCGATGACGTAGAGATGTACGAACACGATGCTGTGCACAATCAATTGCTTGAGCATGGTATGGAAATTGCCATGGAAACTCCTCGTAAGTGGTCGTATTTCAAGAAAGAACATGTCGACAAAAAGTGGGAACCAGTCGTTGGAACTCCTGGTTGGGAGCCAAACGCAACTCAATATACACCCGTCGGCGGTCCAAGTTTTAATTATAAAATCGACCTATGAAAATAAGCATGTACAAATTATCAAAACTGTAGTAGATTGAATAATACAAACAAGGAACTACAGAGGTAAACATGGTCATTAAGGTGAAAGCTAAACCCAAACAGATCTCTCGTGCGGCTATTCGGTCGATCGATGACAAAGCCTATGGCTCAGAACCCATCGTAATCGATGGCTATAGCAATGCCTTGAATTGGTATAACTACATGGCATCTGATGATCAGTCACGCGACTGGTTCTTCACTTATGCCAAGAAGAATTATACCAAGGACCAACTCGCACTCCTACGCAAGCTTCCAAAGTGGAAGATTTCCAAGACTCTTGGTAACGTTGCACGTATTCTCCTGAATGGCAATGAGCTGCCGCAAAAGAATCTCGACTATTTCAATGATAGTGTAAAGAATCTCCTTGCGGAAGCTACTCAGATTGTCGAAGAAGTCGAAGACGCTCCAAAGCCTGTCGTCGATATTCAAGCTCGCATTCGCGAGAAAGCCAACTACATCATCACGAGTCTCGAAGAAGAACTCGATAATGTCATCGATGGCAAAGAGTTCTCGATGTACACCTTCTGCCAAGCGAATGAACTGAACGCACAGATTCTCGGCATCGTAGCTGACTACTATCGTCCTCAATACACAGAGATTATGTCGAATGACGAGCAAGTTCAAGAAGCTTTCGGCAAGCGTCTGAAGTTTTGGATCAACTTTTGGCAGAGTTTCTTCGGTGACATCGATCGTTATGTAAATAACAAGAAGGCTGTCAAGGTTCGTAAGCCGCGTGAAAAGAAAGCAAAGTCTGCAGTCGATCTGGTCAAGAACCTTAAATATCAGAAGGAAGAGCCTTCACTCAAGATTGTCTCTGTCCATCCAGCAGAGATCGTAGGATGTACACAGCTATGGGCTTACAACACCAAATACAAGAAGTTGGCTCGATACGATTCGAGTGGTCCAACTGGAATCCAAGTCAAAGGCACTACCTTGATTGGTTATGACGTCGAGACTTCTACAAGCAAGAGCTTGCGAAAGCCAGATGTTTCTATTCAAGCATTGCTCGGTGCAGGCAAAGTTAGCCTACGCAAGTTCATGGACGAGATCAAGACCGTAGAGTCGAAGCCGAATGGCCGAATCAATCAAGACACTATTCTACTAAGGGTTATTAAATGACGGACAACGTAATCTTATTTCCAGGTTTCAAGCGCGACGAGGCGCCGCCTCAGAACTTAGATGAAATTCATGATAAGGTTACTCAGACTCGTAAAGAACACGTGGCTGGAGTCATGAATGACATGATTCCTGACATAATTAATATGTTCGGAGCCTACGGCGTAGATATCAATGACGATAAATACATCAAAGATGTAGCCTTAGTCATGGAAGGCATCAAGGCATTGTTGCACAGACAGTATAATCTCGAGCATCCATTTCATAATATGTCTGACAACATATTTGAATTTAGATATAATGAAGACAGTACAATTGAATATACGTATACTTTACCAGATGAAGAGTGAGAAATTGAAATGATTATTATGGACCTTTCGCAGGTTATGATTTCCAATCTAATGATACAACTTGGAAACCACACGAATGCAGATATCGAAGAAGATCTTTTACGACACATGGTGCTAAACTCTGTTCGCGCTTATAATGTCAAGTTTAAGGACGAATTCGGCGAGATGATTATCGCGTGCGATGCTGGTAATAACTGGCGCCGTCAAGTATTTCCCTATTACAAAGCCAATCGTCGTAAGAATCGTGAGAAGTCCGAGATCAACTGGACTGCCGTATTCGAGACTCTCAATAAAGTCCGCGATGAACTCAAGGATTACTTTCCTTATCGAGTCATTCGTGTCGATGGCGCCGAAGCTGATGATATCATCGGCACTCTTGCACAAACCTATGGCAATACCAACGAGAAGATCTTGATTCTTTCTGGTGACAAGGACTTTGTGCAGCTTCAAGCTTACATGAACGTACAGCAGTTTGATCCTGTACAGAAGAAGTGGCGTAAGACGAACGACGTCGACAAGTTCATCAAAGAACATATCATTCGCGGAGATACTGGCGACGGTGTTCCTAACTTCTTGTCAGCTGATGACACGTTCGTTGTCGGTGCCAGACAGAAACCTATTAGTCAGAAAAAATTAGATCAATGGCTCAACTCAGATCCGAAGGAATTCTGTGACGAGAAGATGCTGCGCGGTTATCTTCGCAATCAGCAGCTCGTTGATCTTAACTTCATTCCTCCTGATATTAAGAAGGAAGTGCTCGTACAGTACGAGCAGCAAGCCGGTAAAGGAAGAGATAAACTCTTCAACTACTTTATCGAACGTCGCCTTAAACTCCTATTAGAAAGCATTAACGAGTTTTAATATGCAAAGAACATTAGCGATCTCAGAGATCCTTGATCTTGTCAAGGAAGCCAAGGATGTACAGACAAAGGTTTCTCTCCTTCGTCAGTATGATAATGAAACACTTCGGTATATCCTTGAATTGGCATTCCATCCTAACGTAGGATGGTGGCTACCAGAAGGAGCTCCTCCTTATAAGCCGAGCGAAGTGCTCGACAGCGAAGGAAGACTCTATCAAGAGGCACGTACACTTCCTCTTTACCTCAGCGGCAATCGTCCTGACATTAAACAAGTTCAGCGCGAAATGCTTTTCATCGGTCTTCTCGAATCTCTTCATCCGAAGGATGCAAATCTTTTGATTGCAGTCAAGGATAAGAAAGTCGAAGGACTCAACACCGCAACAATTAACGAAGCTTTTCCAGGGTTAATTCCAAATGAGCAACACGGTTAAGCGTTTTAGAAAATATAATGAAGAATATGACGACTCGAAAAATACATCACACGATCATCGTCAGCATTTGAGTGAGAAGCGGCTTCGAGCTGCCCTTCGTTCTAAGACAAAAAGTACCCTTTTAGATCTGATAGAAGATGAAGATTATTAATGCCTATATACGAATTTAGACTCAAAGAAACCGGAGAAGTTTTCGAGGAATTCTTTAACTATCAACAGAAAAGAGATTTCCTCGACGACAACCCCGATATCGAAGAGATTATAGGTGCACCTCATCTGATATCAGGAATAGCAGGCGTAACTCACAAAAATGACTCAGGCTTTAACGACCTACTCAATAGAATCGGTAATGCCAACCCGCACTCCCCACTCGGTCAACAGCACGGTGACAAAGATATTAAAAGCACAAAGATCAGAGAGGCAGTGAATAAGGCTCGCAATAAAAAATAAGGACAACTAGTGCAACATAGCCAACCTCGTTTAACTAAGAGAGAAAAAAGAATCGCCAGACAAAACGGTGACACACAAGAAGGGCTGACATTTAAAACTCAAAATTTCAATTTAAAAAATATAAATCCACTCACAGAAAACCAGCGCATTGCGTTTGATGCTTTTGATGATGGAAAACATTTGATGTTGCACGGCATGGCTGGTACAGGTAAAACGTTTATTGCTCTGTATAAGGCCATCGAATCGATGATGGAAAATACCGGTGTACAAAATAAGATTTATATTGTAAGATCGGTAGTACCAACACGAGATATGGGTTTTCTTCCTGGAAACCAGAAGGAAAAGATGAAGGTCTATGAGGCACCTTACTATGCCATCTGCACCGAACTGTTTGATCGGTCCGATGCATACGAGATCCTCAAACAGAAGAACGCAGTCGAGTTTATCTCAACGTCGTTCGTTCGTGGTATTACCATGAACAATTGTTTTGTTATCGTGGACGAAGTCAATAACATGACGTTCCACGAACTGGACTCGGTGATCACTCGTATTGGCAAGGGTTGTAGAGTATTGTTCTGCGGCGACTTTCGTCAATCAGATCTTACGAAGGACCAAGAACGCAACGGACTCAAGGACTTTATGAAGGTCCTCGGCAAGTTGAATGATTTTGTACATGTTGACTTTCTCGAACAGGATATCGTTCGATCGAAATTAGTGAAGGAATATATAATTGCTCGTCAAAAACTCGGACTTCAACCGTAAAGGTTTCGAATACGATTTGCTAGACTTTGCGGAGCTGCAAAGGATAGATGGTCCAACACGTCTCTATGAGACGCCAGAAGGAAAGAGATATCCGTCTGTCACCGCCGTCCTCGGTAAGATGACTGATAAGTCTGCTCTTGAAGCTTGGAAGAAAAGAGTCGGCGAGGACGAAGCAGCTCGAGTTTCATCTCGGGCTGCCACTCGTGGAACTAACATCCATACGATGTGTGAGAACTACGTGTTAGGTCATGACATCGATACGTCGATGCCTCATAACATGATGATGTTTCGCCAGATTAAGATGATCCTTGACGACAAGGTTGACATGATTCGAGCTACGGAATGCACTCTGTTCTCAGACCATCTCAAGCTAGCAGGTTCATGCGACCTCATAGCAGACTACGACGGTCGTCTGTCGATCATCGACTATAAGACTTCATCTAAACTCAAACGTAAGGAATGGATCGAAGGTTACTTCATGCAAGCCAGTCTCTATGCATACATGCTATGGGAAATGACAGGCATCTTAGTGAAGGACATCGTGATCATCATCGGTGTCGATGATTCTCTCGAGGCACAAGTGTTTAGAGAACGACCTCAAAACTACCTTGAGAAAGCGACCGATCTGGTTCGATCTTACCATCAAATGTACGGATAAGAAAATGCGGCTTCGGTCGCATTTTTTTTGACAATAAACATGTACAATATTTCGAAAACAATGTAAGGTGAAACTATAATCAAGAAGGAAAAAATATTATGACTCGCTTATTTGAATACATCCTCGCTCAAGATGATCCTTTCGATTTCATCTATGAAGCCCTTGGTGGAACTCATGGTGTTGAAACCATGAACACCTGTACTGAGATGTACTATGATATCTCTGCAGACTATATGCTGCATCCAGATGATGACTTCGAACGCATCATTGAGATTATGGTCGATCAGATGGAGGTTGTATGACTAGTCCTGTTATCGGTTACTTCGGTCAAGACACCGTTCAGCGAGCAATCGCCGAATACTTCTCCAAGCACGGCATCACAGAAGATGTTCGTGACTATCTGATGGTCCTCGAGGATGAAAAGCCCGATGATTTTTTTCAGCTAGTTTGTGATTTTATCGAAAAATAAACATGTACATTTTATCAAAACTTTGGTAAGGTGGACCTATAATGATGAAGGAAGAAAAAATGTTGAAGTACGTAGCAATATTCTCCGGCCTGTTGATTATGTGTGTTCCTGAAGATGCAAGCTTTCTTCAGTTCGCAGTACAAGGCCTTGTCGGTCTTTCCATCTTTATCGCTGGTACAGTCGCGCTGATTGATTCAGCTGAATAATAAGCTAAGGAGATTATGATGAACCAAGTTACTCGTGATATCGCTACTAATCTCAAAGTATCTCTCGGAGATGCTAGCATGATTCAGTATGCATTAGAATGTGATGATTTCGACTTTAGTGCATGTTCGAATCGTCAACTGTACAGCGCAGCAAAGCGTGCTTACCGTGATATCCTCGTTGAGTCGATGGAAATCGCATAATTTTAAAAATAAACATGTACAAATAAGCCATTCTTTGGTAGAATGGTTATACCAAATTGAAAAAGGAAACTATATTATGGCTCATATGATTGAATTTCTCGACGGCAAGGCTTCGATGGCTTATGCAGGCGAAACACCTTGGCATCACCTCGGCACGAAGGTCTCGAACGACCTCACACCGAATCAAATGCTGAAGGCAGCAAACCTCGACTGGAAGGTCAATCCAGTTCCTGCTTTCGCCGATATTGGTGGCAAGCAAGTCGACATCGGTCACTCCGCTCTGGTTCGTGACGTCGACAACAAGATCCTCGATGTCATCACCAACGATTGGGTTCCTAATCAGAACGAATCAGCCTTCGAATTCTTCAATGATTTCGTTGCAGCTGGTGAGATGGAAATGCACACCGCTGGTTCGCTTCGCGACGGTCAGCTTGTTTGGGCTTTGGCAAAGGTGAAGGATTCCTTCGAATTGTTCAAGGGCGATCAGGTTGATTCCTACCTGCTCTTCACCAATCCGCATAAGTATGGTTGGTCGATCGATGTTCGCTTCACTCCTGTTCGCGTTGTTTGCAACAACACTCTGACTCTCTCGCTCAACAGCCAGTCGAGCAAGATTGTAAAGGTTAGCCATCGTCGTGAGTTTGACGGTGACGTTGTGAAGGAAACACTCGGTGTCGCCAAGGAAAAGCTTGCCAAGTACAAAGAAATGGCTGCTTATCTTGGTTCGAAGCGTTACACTGACGAGAACATCGTCGAGTATTTCCAGCGTGTATTCCCTGTCACTGGTTCGAAGAAAGATCTCAGCAAGAATGCTGGTATCGCTCTCGAAATCATGGACCAACAGCCTGGCGCCGAATTTGGCGAAGGTAGCTGGTGGCAGGCTTTCAACGCGGTTACCTTCATGACTGACCACATGATTGGTCGTAATGCAGATAATCGTATGACTTCTGCATGGTACGGTTCGAACAAGAACCTCAAGACGAAGGCATTGGAAACTGCCATCGAATTTGCAGACGCAGCATGATTGTAACTTACCTGCCATGGCTAATGTCATGCCTTACCATTTGGATGACATTGCTGGCAGGTAACAACCACCCTCGAGCATGGGCGGTCGGGCTCGCGAATCAGGTCCTATGGGTGACATGGATTATTGCCAGTGAAACATGGGGCCTGATTCCAATGAGCATTGCTCTTGCGATTGTATATGCTCGTAATCACTTTAAATGGAATGCGGAGGATAAGAATGTTTGAGGTTAAGAGTCGTTCTGTCGAGTCGTGGGGACCTCTTGCTTCTCTTAGCGAGAGTAAGTTCAATCAGATCCTCAACAGTCAGCCTGGTTCTACGAAGGATAAGATCAAGAAGCTCAAGAAGCTCAAGACGTATAAGGTCACGTTTAAGAAGGTTTGGAACTCAGATAGCTTTGAGATTCAGGCTGAAACCGAATATGGTGTGCAGATTGCAGCTAAGCAATACTTTAAGCAGAATGCAGAATCTATCGGTTTCAAGGAACAAGCTCGTAATCAGTGGGCAGATGGTTATCCTGGTTATGATTCAATTAGTTATGTAAGAATAAGGAGTTAAGTTATGTTTTGGTTATATGGTTTTATTGCATTGCTTTTAGGACGGACGTTCTATGCAGGCATGAATTATAAGACTTTGTTTTATCGTGATCCTAAGCACTATGGTGAAACAGGTCAGCAGGTGTGTGAAGATAGAGTTGTCGGTTATGCTTTGAGAACATTTGCTGTCGCACTTACTTGGCCGATATCTTTGCCTTTGATCGGCATCTTCAAAATTGGTCAGAAGTTTGGTAGGAAGGAAGCTTAATATGTGGTTATGGTTAATTATTGCTATTGTACTCTTTGCAGTCGGCACATATTGTATCGGACGGTTTGATCTAGATGGTGGTGATCCAGCTGGTCTGTTGTGGGTATGTTTTCTTGGTTCGCTATTGTGGCCGCTTGTACTCACTGCCGTAGTTATTGGTGGTCCATTCGTCGGTCTCTTCTGGCTCGGTGATCGCAAGCGTGAGAAGCTCAAGAAGGAAAAATCTACCGATAATAAATAAGTGAATGGTAGAAGAAAATGGTACTTACTTTGTAGGAATGTCTTTCGAAACCGAGGATGACGATGAGATCGTTTTCCCGGTGATGTTCCACACGAAGAATTACAAAGAAGCGCTGACACTCACTCGATGCATTGCCGCTGGCGATCCAAGAAAACGAGTGATGTTTGCAGATATTGACGAGGACTACATATGAAAAAATTAATTGCATCTTTAGTTGTCGGTAGTATGCTAATCTCTACTCCTGCCTTTGCTGATCATCGTCGAGATCGAAATCGCGACCATGTCCAGCAAGAGCGTCGTAAAGCTGGCTGTGGCTGGCTTTGCGGCGCTATCATCGGTGGTGTTGTAGTTGGTGCTCTCAGCTCAGGTAATCGCGATCGCGAGAGGGATCGTGAGCGAGAAAGAGATTATGAGCCATACAACGAAATCCGTTATTACCCGCCTGATTATAGATATGATAGACGCTATTGCGTTCGTGAACAAATCACCGAATGGCGTGGCAGAGAACGCTACGTTTATTGGGAAACCCGTTGTAACTAAGGAATAATACATGAAGAAGCTTCTTGCGGCACTGTTGCTAGCATTACCTACCACTGCGTTCGCATCTCCTTGCGATCAGTTTTTTCCAAATGGAAAAGAAATCGTAGTACCGAATACGAAGGTACTTTGTAACTCGTTCTATGCTATCGTATACGACGATGCAAACAATGCCAACGTATTCTCAACTGAAGTAGCACAGGCGCGTGTAGTCAAGGTTCCTCGTAAGGACGACTTCAGAGGCGACAAGCGTATTGCTGATACTCCTGTTCCAGAAGACTACACCAATTCTGGTTACGATCGTGGTCATATGGTTCCAGCTGCTAACTCTGATGATCCGATCGAGATGTCTGACACGTTCCTCATGACGAACATGACACCTCAGTTGCCGTCTGTCAATCGCATTGCATGGAAGAATCTCGAAGAACGCGTACGTTCTGTGCCTTTCAAGTGGGTTGTCACCGGCGCACATTATCCTGCCAAGCCGAAGACTATCGGTAAGGCCAAGGTTCCTGTTCCTGATTTCCTCTATAAGGTAGCATACTTCGAGTCCGGCAACGTGGCAGTCTACATCGTAGACAACGTTACGCCAAAATCTCAAGTCGAGACGATGAAACTTGAAGAACTCGAAGCAAAAATTGGCTACAAACTGCGATAAACAGGGTGTACAATTAAAGCCCATTAGGGTATAAATAGAATATCAGTTGTTGACAATCAACAATAAAGGCGGAAAGACCGGGGTTCGACTCCCCGCACCTCCACCATCTATACTGGCACCAAGAACGCCACGGGGTTACCTAGGGACTGCAGCCCGAAAAGCATCTGGTGAGAAGTGCAGGTAGCGGCCAGTATAGATGATGGGGGTGACCTTGGAATTCGATTTTCGTGTAATAGGGCGGTTTGAGACTGATTGCTTGGCAAAGTGCCACTA
>Ga0214921_10001179_pt1 | contig 45268 bp, 72 predicted proteins | sample LL1505_MetaG_FD_177992 | JGI IMG/M metagenome (GOLD analysis project Ga0214921, IMG submission 177992) | Freshwater microbial communities from Lake Lanier, Atlanta, Georgia, United States - LL-1505 | ecosystem: Environmental > Aquatic > Freshwater > Lake | place: USA: Georgia | collected...
CGAAGGAGTAGACAATGATCGTAATATTCGTGTTAATGTGGGCAGTGGCCTTTCCGATGCTGATCGTGATGAATATTGGCATTCCCGAGATGACCTACTTGGCCGAGTGGTTGAGGTTGCGGCAGACGCTGTCACCCAAAATCAAGACGGCAGTTACAGCCTGAGATTCCCCCGCTTTGTCCGCTTCCGTGGATTTGAACAAGGAGAAAAACTGTGATACTTGATCAATATGTTAAATTATTTAATATTAGTTGGATTGAAGTCTGGATGGTCGAAGCCTTGGCCATCATAGGCGGAGCATTGGTGTTGGGTTTGTTGGTAGCCAAAACTATGGATTTCTTGAATGGAGATCAACGATGATACATCCCAAGGAATGGATCCATTATATTAAATGGCGCATTGAAAAAGCACTGAAACGCATTCGCCAATTCATGGCATGAAAACACAACACGACTATTGGCAAGAGGCCCATGATCGGACCCTAGAGGAAATGAAATCGGATCCATTCTATGGCGCCATTCCTCCTGGCACATTACCAATGAACAACATAACCTGCTTGGCCGGCGGTGAGGAAATGTTACGGGTCAGCCCAGACGGATTCTGGGTGCGTGGTGAGAAGGTCGAACAGGATGACCGCGAAGCAGAAACAGTGTATAATGCATTCAAGGCCTGGATGAGCTGGGCACAGTTAAACAAAGATTACCAGTAAGGAAAGATGATGGCAACCAAAGAAGAGAAACAACAACTCATAGACACACTGAAGTTCACACCCAGAACCTACAAGATTTCGATGTGGGGCTACGGTGGCGAAAAGGTCATGGGCACAGTAGATCCCAAGGTCTGGGACTACTGCATGAAGCATCAAGTCAACTTGGTTGATATAGCCTGGAGTGACGAAGACACTGTGCAAGATGAAATGGGTCTGGATCTAGACATGTTGCCATTCACGCCAGGACAATGGTATGAATGTGATGGCATGGCTCATACCAATGGTGTAAGCCGCAATGCCGGCAACATACAGATCGAAGACGAAAACGGCAACACTGTGTTTGAAAAGAGCTTAGAAGACTGTGATGGCTGTGAAGACAGTCCAGCCTGGTCCTGCCAAGACGAAGCCTGGGTAGGCAGTCGCAAGAAAGGCGAAGTGGTGTTCATCGGTAGCAGCAACGAAAAAGGCACATTTTTTGAAGGTGAGATCCCACTACGAGCACCCTTTGACATTACCAAACTAGAACTCTACTACGACGAAGTGGATGGAGAAGAGCTGGTCAACTGCGTGTATTATGATGGTGAAGAGATTGAAAACTATGGCGGCAGCACAGACGGTAAGAGTTCAGACATGGACATGGTACGCTTGACCGATGATGCTGGCAACTGGGAACGCTATGAACCTGAAGAAAAGGACTGGGGCCATCCGCCCTATGGTACCAGCCCCAGTGACTGGGAACAATCCGAAACATTCAAGTTCAAAAAACAAAGACCCACAATTCCGGGATATTATAGTTGCAACTACGGGCATGGCAGTACCTATGGTAGTTTATACTGGGACGGTAAGAACTTTGGTGAATGGGAATACGGCAAGTTCCATGCCAAAGATGATGACGGTATAGTATCGTGGTCGGGCTACAACTGGGACACAAGCTCATGGGTCAATCAACCTCCCGAGCCGCCTGGCTTGATCTGCGACAACAAAAAATGTGGCTGGGTAGGATCAAGTGATGACCGCAGAGAAGATGCGGAATACAACAGCCATTGTCCTGCTTGTGATGGTACAGAGTTTACCTGGATTGATTACAGTGCTGATACGGCCAAAGGTCGCAAGAATCGGGCCAAATATTGTCGTGAATGGGATCCAGCAGTGGCCTTAGAAAAAATCTATAAAGAGTTTCCTGCAGAAGAAAAGGAGACAGCCTAATGATGGCCAAGCCTGAAACAGCAGGACGATGCGGTTGTGGTCGTAGCCCCACTGGCCAATGTTGTGGCTGGCATGCACTCACTGAAGAAGCCTACCAACAACGCTTGGCCGAATACCGTGACAGTGAACACCAAAAGCAACGACAAGATGAGTTAGAATCTTACCGCGATCAGGCCATGAGCCTGTGGTTTGACAACGGCGGTTCGTGTACCGGAGCCAAGAGCTCGGGTACACCAAATATCAACTAAGGAGAATGATATGAATACCTATGCAAGTGTGAGTGATATCAACAACCGAATGATTTCGGTTTACAACAACATGTTCTTGGCCGTGGTCAACAGCATGTTGGTCAGTCTATTAGTGGCTTCAAGTCCGGGACTCATGGCATTCCTGTTTACTGGAATCATAAAATGGATTGTGATCTTTGCACCACTGGTGATGATTTTTGCCATGACTTGGGTAATGGAAAAGGCCACCTATGGCGAAGCCCGAGGCATGTTGCATGTCTTTGCGGCTTTGATGGGTCTCAGCATCAGCACCATATTCATTACGTTTACTACCACCAGTATAGTCACTGCTTTCATGGGCGCAGCCATCTTGTTTGGCACCATGAGCCTGTGGGGGTACTTTACCAAGAAAAGCCTGGAAGGTTGGGGCAGTTTCTTGATGGTAGGTGTGGTTGCAGTTGTGATTGCCAGTGTTGTAAATGTTTTCATTGGCAGTAGCACCTTGGCCATGGTTGTAAGTGCAGTGGCCATCATAGTGTTCCTAGGTCTCACTGCCTATGACACACAACGCATTCGTCAAGAAGTCAGCATTCTTGAACCTGATTCAAAGGCCGAGATTCTTGGAGCATTGAGCCTGTACATGAACTTTATCAACATCTTTGTCAGCCTGTTGCAACTGTTTGGCGGGCGCAACGATGAATAATGATCACGTTCCATCTTCTATTGAGGTAAATGGTCGGGTTTATCATTATGATTATGATTATGATTGTTATTATCGTATTCCTAATACTAAACCAGAGTCTAATCGCGAACGTTTTCTCAAGGTTGTAGCTGCGAGTTTGTTTTTGATAGCAATGGTAGTGTTTGCTGATTTTTCCCACAGATAAAATAGTGAAATTTACAGTTCTTGATGATCTTCCGTTGTTGACTCGATCCTTGATGCTGACCTTGTGCGGCATAACTTGTTGTTGGGGATTTGTCAACAATACTATACTTTTGGTGTTGGCCGGAAAGATAGGATTTCCTTTGGCTGTAACCTCGTGCGCTCTAAGTAACAATCGTCAACAAATAGTTAGTATGATTTGGTATACTTTTTTATTAGTGGCATTAGGAACACTTTATTTTTATTTGAACTCTGTAACTATCAGTTTAGATTTAACAAAAAATTATATACCTACCTGGCACGATTTGTTGTTGGCCATTGGTCTGGGAGCAGCGTTATCGGCGTTTTGGAATCATGCCATACGCATCAATGTTATTGTAATGAGTGCAGGATTGGCCAGCTTGTTACCAGCCTGTATCATGGCTGGTTACTGGATCAGTCAGACCAATTGGATTGGAATGTGGAACAGTATAGCACTTTATCTACAATATGTGCTGGGCATGTGTGCCGGAGCATACGCTGTAAACAAAATTATCAAAGAGCACTAAATGACCACCGTTGAACTTTTTTTAATTGCCTTGCTGGTAATATTTTCTGGTCCATATTTAATTTGGAGACTTGGGCGCACTGATTACTGGGCACCTTTGGTTGTGATTCAGATTTTTACAGGAATATTTTTAGGGCCTGGTATATTGGGAACTTTGTCGCCGGAAACCTATAAGTTTGTGTTTACTCCACAAGTGATCACTGCCTTGAATGGCATTGCCTGGTGGGCAGTTACGTTGTTTGTGTTTTTTGCTGGTCTTGAATTAGATCTCGGCAAACTCAAAAATAACAAGATGGAAAGTGCTGTTACCGCGGGATTAGCGTTGGGCACACCTTTGATATTTGGCAGCATAATGGCCTGGGCGTTGATAACATATTTTCCTGGAAATTGGATAGGAAGTCAAGCACAGACATGGCAGTTCGTGTTGGGCATAGGCATGGCCTGTGCTGTGACTGCTTTGCCAATCTTGATTTTGCTCATGCAGAAGCTGAACATATTCCGTCAGCCCATTGGTCAAAGAATTCTGAGATATGCCAGTCTGGATGATATAGCCATATGGGGAGTCCTGGCTTTGATTTTGTTGGACTGGAATCGTTTGGGCCAGCAAGGAATATTTTTGACCATATGGATTTTGGCCAGCTTTGGCATGCGCAAATTTATGCCCAGATTGCCCGAACAAGACAGAATTTACACAGCATTGATTTGGTTAATTGTTGTGGCCCTAGGAGCCGATTGGTGTGGTTTGCATTTTATGGTAGGCGCATTTTTAGCTGGTATGGTGTTGGACCGACACTGGTTTGATGAACGGGTGTTAGACTTTATGCGTGAACATGTATTGTTGTTTATCATGCCCGTGTTTTTCCTTAGTACCGGTCTACGCACCAGTTGGGAATTAAGTGGACTATTAGTAATTGGCGTGGCTTTGTTGATGTATGTAACCCAGGCATCTGGAAAAATTTTGGGTATACAAATAGCAGGAAAAATTTTTAAATGGCCGCCCGGTGAGGTCAAGCTGATTGGTTGGTTATTACAAACTAAGGCTTTGATTGAAATTATTTTTGTTAGTGTGTTGTTGGACAAAGGCATCATAACCAGTCAGATGTTTACTGTGATGTTGCTAATGGCCTTGATCAGCACAATGAGCACTATACCAGCGGTAACACCGATGTTGAAACGACTTGGATATTGAAAAGATGAGTAAATTTAGAATTTGGCTGGCACGCAAGATTTTAGGCAATCATTGTTCTTGCTATAAAATGGGATATCATGTATTATGTGACTATACTCAACAAGGAATAGGTGGTCGCAAAAAATGAATCCCATCAACCTACTGACTTCAGCCATTGATAGCCTCTGGTGGTGGACCTATGGTATCATTGCCGGCTGGGGTCTGACTTTTACTCTGGTTGTAGCGGCCTTGATCATTTTGTTGATCAGGACCATTAATCTACAACGCAGAGTGGATAGATTGGAAAATCGGATTATTACCAACGAACGTGAATTCAATCTGTTCAGTAAAACATGGCCAGGCAAGAAACCTTAGACACTCATCAATGCTCGGTTTGTAGTTGCGACTACACCGATGACGAAGGTGGCATCCAAGGCTACTTTGGTATCCTACCTGTGAGTTTTTGTCCCACCTGCTTCTCGTGCATGTGCGACATGGCCAGCCAGTTCATTCTACCAGAAGGCACAGAATAAATATTAGATTATGTGGTTTGGCCTACTAACTCTCGCAACCGCACTGATCATATCAGTCAGTGCTGCTTACTACAGCATCTTGGGCCTCACGGCTATATTTGCCTCGGCCTTTTGGCCCATAGTTATACTTGGCTCAAGTCTCGAAGTAGGCAAAATTGTATCAACTCTGTGGTTGCACAAGTATTGGTCTCGAGCTGAACTACAATACAAGGTTTACTTATGCACGGCTGTGGCCATACTCATGTTGTTGACCAGCATGGGTGTGTTTGGTTTCCTGTCAAAAGCACACAGCGATCAAGGCATGATCAGTGGAGATGTCACAGCCAAGATCAGCATCTATGATGAAAAAATCAAACAAGCCCGTGACAACATAGACATGGCTCGAAAGGCTCTGGTCCAGATGGATGCCGCGGTAGATCAAACCATGAGTCGTAGCACGGATGAAAAAGGTGCTGACAAGGCCGCACAACTGCGTCGTAGCCAGGCTGCCGAACGCAACAGACTCCTGCGTGAAATAGAAACCGAACAGAAAAAGATACAGGCACTCAATGACGAACGGGCACCCATAGCCGCCGAAGTGCGCAAGGTCGAAGCTGAAGTAGGACCCATCAAGTACATCGCGGCCTTGATCTATGGCGACAATCCCGAAGCCAATGTGCTGGAAAAAGCTGTGCGTTGGGTGATCATACTCATTGTCATAGTGTTTGATCCCTTGGCACTTACCTTGTTGCTGGCCGCTACCAAGACCCTGGAATGGGAACGTGGCATCAACATCATGGCACCTACGGCCAGACGACCCAGGTATGAGCCCGATGATGGAGCCTTGACTGAGCATCAACTGAAACAGATCAATGATCGACTCCGAGAAGCCCAAGAAGATCCGGAGGTCCAGGAATTCTTTGATAGTGCTAGAAAAACAGCACAGGCCATAGACGCTGGCACCTACGAGCCGTCCGAACAAGAACCTGCGGCAAAGAAAAAAATACTGGATGGACTCAATACAATGTGGGCCTGGGGCAGGAAGAAATTAGTAAAAGACACAGAAGCCGAACATGCTCCATTAGAATCTCCTAAAGTTGAAGAAGCGGAATATGAAATGCCAGATGATGATCATCTCATTGACGAACTCGAAAAACAAGCCCGGAGAACCTGGAAGGATGCACACCCAGAAGACACAATCAAACGGCAACGTCGCATGTATGAAGCCGGCGCAATCAAAGAATTGCCTTGGATGACTGCCGAGTACTACCCAGACTATCAAGATCAACTGGGCCTAGAAGCCGACAACCTTCCAGAAGGACAGATGGGCGAAGTCCGGGGATTTGGTACTGCGTTCCCACCAAATCCCAACAAGAGTGACATGTTCTTGCGTGTAGATCAATTGCCCAGTGTGCTATACAAGTTCAATGGCAAAACCTGGATCGAAGTAGATAAATCTCAAAGCGACACCCATGCCTACAATGACGCCTACATTGATCATCTCATTGAAAAAATCAGCACAGGCGAATACGATCTTGATCTGCTGAGCGATGCTGAACGAGACAGTATCGAGCAAAGATTGCGATCCACCGGACAGGCCTAACATGAGCCCGGCCATAGAACATTGTAGTTTCTGTGACAAACACAAAGATCGTGTGGGCAAACTCATAGTCAGTCACAAGGTAGCCATCTGCAACGAGTGTGTGGATCTATGCGGTGGCTTGTTGAAAGACACCAAAGCAACTCCAGAAAAAAAGTCTGGAACCTTTTCAGTTCCAGATCCCAAAGACATTCGAGATTATCTTGATCAGCATGTGGTAGGTCAAGATTCGGCCAAGATAGTGCTCAGCGTGGCCATAGCCAATCATTACAAACGCATCGGCCACGCAGATCGACGCATAGCCAAAGCCAACATATTAATGATCGGTCCTACCGGTACTGGCAAAACACTCATGGCTCGCACAGTGGCCGAATATTTAGATGTGCCTTTTGTGATAGCAGATGCAACTTGCTTGACCGAAGCAGGATATGTAGGCGATGATGTAGAAAGCATGATCACAAGATTATACATGGCCGCCGATGGCAGTGTAGAACGCTGTCAGCGCGGCATAGTGTTCCTGGACGAAATTGACAAGATAGCTCGTAAAAGTGAAAGTGCCACGGTCAGCCGAGACGTCAGTGGCGAAGGTGTACAACAGGCCTTGCTGAAATTGGTTGAAGGCACTCGATGCAAGGTGCCTGTGCAAGGAACAAAAAAAAGCAACACCACAGAAACTGTGGAGATTGACACTTCAAACATATTGTTCATAGCCGGCGGTGCGTTTGTGGGCATGGACCGCATCGTACAAAATCGTGTGCAAGGCACAGCCATGGGGTTTGCCGCAAGAATTTCATCAGCAGATGACACCAAGCAGGAACCCATTACTCCAGAAGACCTGGTACGGTATGGCATGATACCCGAATTTGTAGGTAGATTCAGCAACTACGTAAATCTACATGCTCTGACTCAGTCACAATTGATCAGTGTGTTGACAGAAATCAAAAACAATTTTGTGGGTCAATACCAATGGTTGTTTGATCAAGATCAGGTAAATCTACAATTTGATGCTGAAAGCCTGGATCTCATAGTAGAACGCACACTGAGAACCGGCACAGGTGCCCGCGGATTACACAGCGAACTGGAGCGGGTGTTATTGCCGCACATGTTTGATCTGCCCCGGTATCGCCGACAAAATATATTACAGGTCACGATCAATAAAACCCAGGTAAATACACCCATGACACTATTACAGGAAAATTCGTGAAAGAGTATCGTAGAAGCGTGGTAGTCCGAGACGGCAATGTAGAACGTGCTCTGCGCAAGTTTAAGAAGAAAATCCAAGAACAAGGCCTGCTGGAGGAACTGCGTGGCCGCGAAACTTACGAAAAACCCACTACAAAAAGAAAACGCAAAAAAGGTGCTGCCGCCGCACGCTGGCGCAAAAAATTACGCGACCAACAACTTCCAAAAAAACTCTATTGATGTGTTTGTAGAATTTGCATTGCCTCAGGACGAAAGTTATGGGTTTGTTTTAAATCTTATTCGTCTTGATATTGTTGATTGGGCAACTCGCTACAACATTCCTTACACACAGAAAACAATAAAATATACTCATAGATTGGCCTTTGATCAAGACCGTTTCTATACTGTGTTTGCCACAACCTGGAACAGCAAATTCGATTATCGACTTGTTGACAGACGGTGGTAAATGTGTTATAAATATATTATGTAGATGCCGATGGTCGGGTCTACACAACAGTCATACTTGCTTAACTAAAGGAGAAAAACATGACAAAAATCACAGCTCTGGACCTCAGTCCATTTTATCGTAACAGCATTGGTGTAGATCGTTTGTTTGGTCGTATCATGGACCAAATTGATCATGCCAGCACCAACAACTATCCACCCTACAACATACTCAAGACCGGCGAAGATACCTTTGAAATACAGGTAGCGGTAGCAGGCTTTGGTCAAGGTGAGATTGATGTTGCTGTCAAAGATGGCGAATTGGTAATCACCGGAGAAAAACAACCTGAAGCCCTGTTGGTAGGTACCGAGTACTTGCATCAAGGCATCAGTGCTCGTCGTTTTATACGCACATTTACCATGGCCGACTATGTGGAAGTAGTCGCAGCCGAGTGCAAAGACGGCATCCTTACAGTGCGGTTGGAGCGACGTGTGCCCGAGGCCATGAAGCCAAAGACCATTGCGATCACCTACGCAAAATAGTATAATGTAGTAAATACAGTAAGGGGCATGTTGCCCCTTACTACTAACAAGGAAACGCAATGTCACAAGCTGGAACAATTACAAAAACCAAAACAAACTTGGGACTAGCCGAGCCACCCATGTTTAAAATTATCTATCTCAATGACAATGCCACCCCTATGGAGTTTGTGATTGAGACCTTGATAGAGTCTTTTAACTACAACGAACAAACTGCTGTGCAGATCACGCACGATATACACGAAGCAGGAAGTGCTGTGGTAGCTGTGTTGCCTTATGAAATTGCTGAACAAAAAGGCATTGAAGTTACTGTGCAGGCACGCAACAACAACTATCCCTTGCAGATTAAACTCGAGCCCGAGACAGCTTAAAAATCTATTTCGATCCGGCGAGGATAAAACACACTCTGACTCCACGGTGTGTTGCCGCGACCGCGTGGATTGCTTACATATCTGATACCGCCGAAATTCTGGTCAACAGGTCTGTGATAATGACCAAAGCACCAGGTATGGATTTTGTTTTCGGTATCTTCGTCGATGGCTCGGCTGATAACACTGTTGCCCATGCCGTTGTATCTCCAGGTTCCCACTAGATCAGGATCGTGTGATATGATCCACGGTGCAGGCACAGTATGACTGACCATGACTATGGCTCCTACTTCCATGTGAGTTTGAAGTTTTCTTATGCTGGTTATCATGTAATTGGCATCATTGTAGGCTATTCCTGTGATATTAGCGGCTGCTGAATTTGTAATGCCAAAATGATCTTGTATGTGTTGCACACTGAGTTCAACGTCAATGGCTGTATCAAAATCATAGGTCCACCATGCATTGGTTCCTAGTAGAGCAACACCATTGACTATGATCACATTGTCCTGCATGAATACCACATTTGATATAGAGCTGATATCTGCTGCTAGATCTCTGTAACTGGCTACCAGATCGTCCATGTAATCTTTGTGTTCTTCGTTGCCATCCACATAAAAAACACCGCCTGGATAGCATTTTCCTAGATGTTCCAGAGTCTCCAACAGCCGTTCACGATTGCGAGCTACGTCGCCCACTACCACACAGTATGGAGCAGTGGCCTGACCGGTCCAATCAAACTGATCCCAGGTTTCTACATGTAGATCAGAAATCAAATCAAATGCAAATCTCATGATGTATTTACAGTGCAAGTCCAGGCCAAACATTTATTTGGATAATATATCCAGTTATCTCCATTTGGGCATACCAACATAAATATCCATATAATAAAAAGACTCTAACAAGGAGCAATCATGAGTGTATCAACGGAAACAAAGCCGCTAAGTCGCAGCGAGCGTGAAGCACAAATCAAAGACAAAGCTGGATGGGTAATCACAGTGCTGGCTGCCATGTTGGCCATCAACACTCTCATGGGTGGTGCCAACTCTAGTAGAATACTCAACAACACCATAGACGCCAACAACACCTGGGCATTCTATCAAGCCAAATCAATCAAGCAGACCTTGGCTGAAATGGCCTATGAAGATGCTGTACGGGCAGGCGATCGCAAAAAAGCCTCGGACCTGCAGGCCAAGATCGATCGTTATGAAAGCGATCCTAAAACTGGTGAAGGCAAGCAGGAACTCATGGCCAAGGCACGAGCTCTAGAAGCCAGCCGCGCCGAAGCCAAACATCGTAGCCCCTGGTACACCTATGCCGGCAGCCTATTCCAGATAGCTATAGTTTTATTGACAGCCAGCATCTTGGCTGTCAGCAACCGAATGTACAAAGCCAGTATCGCGGTCGGAGCTGCGGCCATGATCCTGCTGAGCCAGGCAATATGGCTGTGGTTGCCAGTGACCATATAAAGTAAACATCATGGATCCAGTGGCCGGAGCCAAATCAGCAGCCAACACACTCAAAGGCGCTCAGGCAGCAGGAAAAGAGCTAGGCTCGGTAGTGACCTCACAGCAGGCCGACATGGAAGCCGCTGTACAACAACAACATCGAGCTCGTCTCAAAGCTCAGGCCGAGGAAGCTCGCCGGGCCGCCATGGCCGAATTCAAGGCCGTAGAACGCTACGAAGCACAAAAGGCACATGAGCGTGAAGTAGAACGCATCAAACAACAAACCATATCCAAGTATGGCAAAACGGCATGGACCGAAGTGGAAGCAGTCAAGGCCAAGATGGAACGTGAACGACAGGAAGAGCTAAAATACATGGATAAGGACCGTGCTCGCCAAGTACAAGTTTTTTGGTGGTGCATGACTGCGGCAGCAGCGGTCACTTATTTTTTCAAATTGTATAAATGAATCCGCAACCATTTATATTTGTAGCGGTGTTGTGTGTGTTACTTGCGCTGATAGTGATAGAATCCGATGTCATGCGCAAGAATGTGGCTCCGCCAAGAGTCACACCCGCTGTCCACATGAAAGGAGCATGACATGAATCTAGAACCTGTATTTTTTGTTTTGGTTGTTTTGGGATCACTAGGCATCATGATATTGGAATGCCTGCAAAAAATAACCTAAACTCAACGTTCCGTGTGGTCGAAGTCAAACACATCGCAGGCAAACTGTGGAATGTGACCTATTTGACTGAGGACGGAACTCAAGACTTTGAAACCGTGGAGGCCTTGGATCACGAAGAAGCCTATAGCACAGCCTTGAGAGAGTTGAAAAACAAAGGACAAAAAGCATAAAAACAAATAATGTTATGTAGGAACATTTTTTCCAGTGTTTTTTCGTTAAATATATTTGATATTCCAACATAGGAATACACGGAGAAGATTGGCAAAACCAATCCAAAGAAAAATGATCAACACAATTCAAAGCCTGGGCAGATGGGCCATCGTATCTGCCGTTTTAGCGGCCACACCTGCTGTGGCTGACACCAGCAACATTGTCACAGATTCAACTACTCGCAGTGAAACCACGGTCAAAAGCCCGCCACCCACGGCTATAGCGCCGGCCATAACCACCATCAACAATGATGTGTGTGCCGTGGCAGCCTCTGGTGCTGTGCAGACACAGATCCTGGGTATTTCGATGGGCGGCACCATGCGTGACATGAACTGCGAACGCATCAAGTTGTCCAAGAACTTGTTTGACATGGGCATGAAGGTCGCGGCTGTGGCCACGCTGTGCCAGGACGATCGTATATTCACTGCCATGATTGCTGCAGGCACACCATGCCCAGTGGATGGCAAGATTGGTGCTGAAGCCAAAGAAGAATGGCAACGTCGTGGTGTGCTGGATGCGGTCAAGCGAGAAAATGTTGGCAATTATGCGCCACAGGCAGATGCAGTCAAACCCATGAGCAGAAAATGAAACTGCTGATCACATGGTTGGTAACCGTGGGCTTGAGCATGACAGCTCAGGCACAGACACAGACCACACCCAACCTGATCAATCCTGCAGGCACAGCCTGGGGCATACCCAGCAACCAGGTGCTCAATATCAACGGCATCGCCTCTGTGGAAGGTGCGGGTTATACCACAGGCTCGGCCTACTACAACTCCGACACCAACACCATACGATTTGGCTACTTGCCCAGCACAGTGTCTCAAACCATAGCCATTAATCAAGCTCTGCAAGGCTCGGGCATACAAATCAACGGATTCAACTGGAAGTATCAGTGGATGAATGGTGGCTACAGCAGCGGCAACCTGGGTGTGGCTATCTTGTTGAGTGACCCCGGCGGCAACACGCTGGAAAGCCAGACCATGAGCCATACCACGCAGGCCGAGGCAATGTGGAACACAGAACAGGGCACCAAAACCTTCACGAATCCTTATGCCCTGGCATCCACTGGTTATCTCAGCATGGCCATCTCAGGGCAGGATGACCGATTCTGGATGGGCTTGTATGGTCCCCGAGTGCGTGATCCCAGCCTGTCATTGAACTATACCTTTGATCAGTGTGCGGCCAATCCCTTGAGCAGTCCTACCTGTCCCAACTACGCCACAGCCTATTTCAATCAGCAGTGCACCATCAGTGCTCTTTACAATCCCTCATGTCCGGGCTACGCGGCTGCATATTTCACACAACAATGTACAGCCAACGCCTTGTACAATCCAGCCTGTCCTGGCTACCAAGAAGCCTATTTTTCTTATCAGTGCAGTCTAGATGGACTGTACAGCCAAAGTTGTCCCAACTATGCTGAAGCCTATGCCAAGAAAAACATACTGAATATAGGCACGACCACTACCACAACTACCACCGCCACGTCTGCGGTCACAGAATCGGCCACCAGCACTGCCAAGACAGATCCGGTAAGTATAGCTACAACCAACACGACCACAAGCACAATCAGTCCTACATCAGTGACTTCTGTGACCAGTGTTGTATCAGGAGGATCTACAAATGCTACCACCGCTGTTGTTACATCTACACAACCGACTGCGCAATCGTCGACAACAACCACAACAACCGCCTCTGCGCCAACCTCTACAGAAACCCGAAAAACCGACACCGAAGTAAAATCTGCTACCAGCACCTCGTCCAGCCGCGATGACATGAAGGGTAGAATAGAAGCCCGTGCCAAGGAAGTAGCCCGTGCTGGCGCAGAAGCCAAGAGTTTTGAAGCACAGACCGCAGTACAAGGAACAGTGGTAGCACTCATGGGATTTGTGCCAGGCTTTGATGCCTACGGCTCAGCCCGTATTACGGATGTGAATGCTCAACAGATGGCCCGCCTCTATGGTCGAGCCACTGTGGACAATCGCGCGGCCTTGCGTGGATTAACTGGTGCCAGCGACCGCCTCCACTCGGACATGGTGGATCAACAATATCAAAGAGGAAAGTAACATGAACACACAACAAAGAATGGACTATATCCTAAACAACTCACGGTATATCCAGCAGTATATGGCTATACATGACGAAGAAGTCAAAACTCGCAAGCCCAGCATGATCAAAGGATTATTAAAATGGCTACAGAAATAAAAGACGTAAACTCCAAAGTGGATGAGCTAGAAGCTGCCGCTAAAAAATACATGAGCAAGGATACTGTGATCAGTATCGGCGGCTACGAATTCACACCAGCCAAGCTCATGGTTGCTGCAACCATTGTCAGCAGTACCTTGGGTGCTCTGTATGGTGCCTTTGAAGTGTACAAGGACTATCAAGGCATGAAGAAACGCATTGCCGAATATGTAGCACCTGATTTGAGTGAGCTCAACAAGAAGATGGAACTGACCATGCAGAATTCGGAAAAGTCTGTACAGTACACACAGGACATCAAAAACGATCTCAAGCAAGATATCCGTAGACTGGAAAAGATTGTGGAACAAGTAGAACGCGACGGCAAGCAGTTGAACCGTGAAGTAGATCAAGATCTACGTCAAATGCGCCGAGAAGTTGATGTCAAAATACAAAAGGCCATGGACAATCCTTTGGCCAAATAAGTATCTGTAGGAGGATACTGTATGGAAGGCAAGACTATTAAAACCTTGGCCGAGTATATCGTGAAGCTGAACAACAACCGACAACGACTGGAAAATCCAGAAGAATATGAAGATCGTGAGACCGACACCAATGGTGTGGAACAGGATCATGTAGAAACATTTTGGCCGCCCGACGTTCGCTCTTGAGCTGACACATAATATGCGTGGTAATCTGAAACCTACTGCCCTGTAAATACTGGGTCGATACGAAAACTACAAGGAGTCGACCCAGTTACATATTTTAAAGCTCCGCGAGGGGCTTTTTTTTATTTTTTGATTTCTTTGCGATGGTACTGCAAGGCTGTGATCACTACAGCCGACAACATTGGCAACACCGTTAATACCCAGGCCTCGGTCTGTGCCCACCATGCAGTCAACACAGGTTCTTTGATGGCCATTTGTACAGCCACCACAAACAATACAAAACTGCCAAGATAAACTGTGTTGGGCCAACGTTGTAATATGCGTGATACTATACCAGCACCAAACAAGATGATAGGAACCGACACCAATAAACCAAAGATCACAAGATAAAAGTTTCCGCCGGCAGCAGCCGCAATGCCCAGGGCATTGTCTATGCCCATGACAGCATCAGCAACCACGATAGTGGACATGGCACTCCAGAATGTGGCCTTGGCAGTGACATTGTGTCCTTGGTGTTGATCAAAAACCAGTTTCCATCCAATCCAGATCAAGGCCGCGGCACCAATAATTCGTAGACCCGGAATCATCAATAGATAAGTCAACAGGGCCACACTGATGAAACGTATAGCCACTGCACCAAATGTGCCCCAGAAGATTGCTCGCTTTCTTAGCTCGGGTGGTAGTTTGTTGGCGGCCATGCCAATGACCAAGGCATTATCGCCAGCTAGGACGATATCGATTAATATGATTGCTATAACGGCCCAGACGGCCTGTAGGGATAAAAGTTCCATAATTTTCCTTGAAAGTTATGGTCTCACTGCTTGGTCCGATACCGGGCTTGTTTGGCCGTGTTGACGATATTAGGAACCAGCCCTCGCTGGTCAGTTACTCCCCAACAGTATTTACCGCTAAATACTGCATGGGTCAATTTGTACAAATCTTGCTGTTGGTCACTGTGGTTTATCTTACTCTAATATTGGCTATTAAAACCATGTTTGGTGATTACACCCGATTGTTTGCCATCATGACTGCCATGTTGTTGACTTGCATGGTGGTGCTCGCAACTGCTGTGTCATGATCCGAAACCTATCTTGGCAGGAAGTCTCACAACTCACAGGCTGGGAATTTTACTGTCAACCCATGGATGCCTATGTCAACTGGTACCTGGACTGCGCGACATGGACTTTCTTAAACTTGTGGTTCTTGCCACATCGCATGCCCGGATTGCATTCGGATGTAGATAAATTTGTAAGTCAGTTTACTTTAAATGGAATCAAGGCAAGCAATATCTGCCGACCTAGTTGACAGGTATACGCAATCTCATTCCTATAACGTTGGCCCCTGTGTTTTCAACCCGCGGCGCAAATATACCGCACACCCAACCATAGCACACTTCTGGAAAGGCCATGGGCAATACTGTGGCACGTTGATAACCGGTTACCGCTCCTACTGAAACGCCAATGTCCCAACGATCTTGGTTGTAAAAAGCATAGCGACCATAGGCATACCCACTGCCGCGACGTTCGCTGTTGTAGTACCAGCCGCCGGTTATGGTCCAATCTTTGGTCACAGTATGTTCAACGCCTGCACCATAGTTAACGCCGTTGTAGCCGGGTCGATCATGTACACTGATGCCATTGACCTGTACATAGGTTTGAGACAAGGTGGACGTACAAAATAGTATAGGCAATATAGATAATAGAAATTTCATTTTTATTTGTAGGTTATTTGCACAGGTTGATTTTTTTTACCTTATCTAGTTTTTGTTGTGCTACTTTTATTAGATAATTAATTTGTTTTTCATTGGGAGAATGATAGGATTGATTGGTTTTTAAAAATTTAATTATTTTTGGATAGGTCATTAAATGATGACAATAATTAATCCACGGTAGGTAGTTGTTGCAACCCTCGAGTTGCTCAAAGGCTAATTTTAGATTTGTGCTCAATTCATTTAATACAATATCAAAAAAGTTTTGACTAAAAAACCACTGACGATTGTAATCAGCAATAATTTGTGCTTGTGATAGTTTATGTTGTCTTGTCAGTTGATCCCAATTAGCAATTTGTTTCATGAGATCAACAATGGTTTTTAATCTTTTTTCTGGATCTCCTATTAGATCATAACTTTCATCCCACACACTGTCAAAAGTTTTAAATCCATAACTACGTAGGTATTCCAAACTACCCATTGTTCCTGCTATAATAAATGGTTGAGCACACGCAATAGGGCGCAAACTTTTTTCAGTAAGATGCAACCTATCATCGTCAAACAGTGTTTCAAGGACCACTTCGATCTCTGTTGAATTGTAATCAGTAGTTACAAAATCAGCACTGCTAGAAGGAACCACGCTAGTAGGCCTTAGAAAATTTTCTAATATGTTTTTTGGGCGACACCAAGATTTTTTAAATTTGTGTGCCGTATAATGAATAGTTAAATCAGGATCTATAGCGTTGCAAGTGGTTTGACAATGCTCTGACAATTTATTTTCTATAAGTAGGTCCGCAAACCGTAATCGGTATTCTCTGGTGCCTGACCAGGCTCTGTTATAAATTAAAAATAATTTTTTCGTATCTTTTTTAAAAGTTTCATGCTCAGCATATCTAAACCAGTCTCGAGCAATAACCGCATGACTCCAATAATAAACAGGTATTAATTCATTACTATCTTGATATTTTTTCAAATTATGTGATCGTCTTTCACTGTGCAACAATAAATTTTTTTCAAATATATTTTTTATATAATTTAAATTTTTCAGTGGCAGTCGAAGATTTAAAGACTTTAAAAGATTCGGCCATTCAAATGGTGATTCTTTAAGATTAACGCTGTAATAATCATGATCCAACGGTTCTTGATCATTGCACCAAATTCCAACAAACATTGTAGTTTCGATCCACGTGTTTTGGTCAGTTAATGTAGTTAAATCATCAATGTTTTTTGAACCATGAGGCCAAAAACGATAAATTATTACACTATCACCGTGAATTTTTTCGGCTATGTTTTTGATATAATGGTATAATCTATCTATAGGAACAGGCACGAAACTATTTACGCAGAAACATCAAACTGTTAAAAATATGTCTCACCACATTCACAAATACCAGCTCTATCCTTTTTGGGACGATGAATACAAGCGTCTCATTTATGTCAACGAACACTTTAATGACATTCATCAAACTCATGCATGGCAGGCGCAAGGTTATGCCAACAGGTTCACTGGCGACATGTGCGACATGCGCAGTGCCCAACCTACATGGAATCAAAGATTCATTGAAATCTTTGCTGGACAAGGCTGGAAGGACATTGGCACTAGTTACTATCGAATGAACACAGGGACAGTTTTGCCCACTCATAGTGATCTTTACGTCAAATATATTGAACTTTTCGATTTAAAAGGTAAAGAAACCACCATACGCAGAGCTGTAGTTTTCCTTGAAGACTGGCAACCTGGACATTATGCTGAATACCGGGACGAAGCCTTTGTAAATTGGCGTGCTGGCGCAGTGGTAGAATGGACCTATGATACACCGCATATGGCTGCCAATCTTGGACCTACTCCGAGATACACTTTACAAATAACAGGACATGTCAGTGATAGATAGTCGCAATGAGTGGGACCCACTAGAAAGCATTATAGTAGGCTCGGCTACACATGCGAATTGGCCTACATCAGATCCTGTGTTTGCCAATGAAGGCAAAAAAACTACCTGGACCAAAACTCCAGTGCCTGCAGGACCAGTGCCCGATTTTATTATTGATCAAGCCAACCGTGAACTAGACCTGTTGTGCGAAACAATTTTGCGATATGGAGCAACGGTCTACAGGCCCCGACCCATGGATTTTGTTGCTGAACAGGGCATGTATAATTATTGTCCCAGAGACCGACTGTTGGTCTGGGGTGACTCAGTGGTGGATTGTAACATGATGTATCCTTGCCGCAATCAAGAAATCAAAAACTACTACAGACTTTTGGAAGAAGCCCGTAACAACTTGTCCATGCCCAGAGATCAAGGCATGGTCATGGACGCGGCCAATGTGTGTAGGTTGGGCGATACCTGGCTGTTTTTGGAATCAGCCTCAGGAAATCGCGCCGCCTATGAATGGTTGTGTGAAAAATTTCCTGAAGTCAAAATAGAATTATGTAATTTTTATTCTGGTGTACACATTGACAGCACCATAGTGCCTGTTCGAGAAGGTCTGGTGCTGTTAAACGCCGATCGTGTGAATGCCGACAACTGTCCTCGAGCATTCAAAGATTGGGAAAAAATTTGGATCACAGATGACATGATTGTAGCGCAGGACTTTTATCAATATCCTTATGCAAGTAAATGGATAGCCATGAACATGCTGGTTTTGGATCCAGAAACAGTTATTTTGGATGCCGCGCAAACACAACTAATTACACTATTGAAGTCCAAAGGTATTGACAGCATTCCACTTACTTTGAGTCATAGTAGAACTTTGGGTGGTGGATTTCATTGTGTGACTTTAGACACTCGGAGACGACATGACTAACCCGGTAATTACCCTAGATCCCAATACAGTAAAACAAATGGTGGATCATGCGGTTGAACAAAATATTTCTAGCGCCATACAAAGTCTTGCACAGGATCCAGCCTGGCTAGAAAAAATTGAGCGACAAATCAATCAAACTGTGGTTGATCGTGTGTTGAAACAACTTGCACAAACTGATATTGATCCTATCATACAACAATGTGTCAACCAAAACATGGCACAGTTTCAACAGGATATATTGAAAAACTTTTCCAGCACTGGAATTGAAGACAAGGCCACTTCTTGTCAATTGACTGTGCTGGACGATATCACTGTGGTAGAAAATCAACTTACCAGTAGAGATTTGACAGTGGTTAATGTTGCAACCATCAAAGATCTAGTGGTCAAAGGCACGGTCAACATAGACAACTCAAGTTGGACGGCCTTGGCCGAAGGCATTAGCCAAAACACTTTGAACAAACTGTCAGAGGAATGGAAAACCATATTAACGACACAGGTAGCTGAACATATCCAAGCCAGTGGCATCCAGTTTGATAGTGTAAAAATTGGTGACACCTACTTGGTTGAAGGCAATCGTTTAAGCAATCAAGTTACAGAAACCAACATTCAAGCAGTGGGACCTCTACGTGAACTCAAAGTGCGTGGTGAAGCACACATCAACAACAACACTGTAAACGTGCTCAACAAACGTCTGGGTATCAACACAGAAACTCCAGAAAAAGCTCTCAGCATCTGGGACGAAGAAGTCAGTGTGGTCATTGGCAAGCACAAAACAAATCAAGCCTATATTGGTACCAATCGAGATCAAAGTTTGGCCATTGGTGTCAATCGTGAACCGCAGATTGAAATCAGTGCCGACGGATTGACCACAGTCAAGCGCCTGCAGATTGGACTGCACAAGATCAGCCATGCCGCCATGGTGCCGGGCTGGGCTGGTACTAAAGGTGATCTGGTATTCAATACCAACATCGGAGATGACGGAGTGTTTGCCTGGGTGTGTATTGGCGCCCATCGCTGGCGCACTCTCCGAAGCGTAGTATGAAAATCAGTTGGGTCTTTGCTGACGACGTAGAAATAGATCCTACACAGGACGTTGCGGAACTAAAACGTATCGGCGCTTTCTGGGGTTCATGGCGTACCTGGCGTGCCTATCAAACCGACAATGTGGTTTGCCATGATCAGGCCAAGGCCGCAGAACTGCTGAAAAGGCGTTTCCAGACCTACTGTAATTTTTACATACCCGAACAGGTCTATAACAATCTAGAACGCCCTGAAGGCGTGCGACTTTATGCTGGAGAATTTGTGCATGATGTCGATCGTCAAGAGGAGCTGGTGGCCATGCACCTGGCAGCCACCACCAGCGATATAGTATTACTTTTGGGTTTTGATCTAGCCAAACTCCAACCAAATTCTGATAAATTATTGGCCAATCGGGCGCAACATCATCGTAATCTAATCCGGCAAGCCCTAACGGATTATAATAACATCCAATGGGTCATTGTTGATCACCCTGATCAATTAGATCCAAATCTCTCCAGTTTGGAAAACGTAGCAACCGATACCATGACTGGCATATTGACCATGAATTAAGATTGACTTTTGGATCATATGGCTGTATAATAGTTGTATGACTAAACTTAAACGCATAGGTTTCTGTTGCAAATGGCTCAATGATCCCAGCGAATGCGGCGGCATGAAAGTCAATGCCAAAGATCGAGACCTTAACGGGCGTAGTACCACCATGCGTTGGTTGCGCGAACATCCTGCTGAAGCTGAACAACGCCAATGGGACATCATGAATCACAACGCCTCGGCTGCAGTCAAACTTATAGAACGTGTGGCCAGCTTGCCCGAGAATCGCAGAATGGTACGTCTTGGAAGTGAAATGCTACAGGGGTACACAGAGAAAGATTGGAAGGCCTGGTGGCAAGATCCTGCAATACAGGCACATTGTGAGAAGATATTTGCTCCCATTGGGGAAACAGCTCGTAGGTTGGATGTCAGGCTCAGCTTCCACCCTGGACAATTCTGTGTGTTAGGGTCTGAATCAGAAGAGATTGTAAATAGAAGCATAGAGGAGTTTGAATATCATGCGGATATGGCCAGATGGATGGGTTATGGGAAATCCTTCCAGGATTTTAAAATCAACGTACACATATCAGGTAAAGCCGGTGCCGCCGGTGCGCGACGTGCTTATGGACGCCTCAGCCCCGAAGCCCGCAGTTGTATTACATTTGAAAACGAAGAAATAACACATGGCCTGGATCGTTGTCTTGAACTTGCTGATATTGTTCCTACTGTGCTTGATGTTCACCATCACTGGATCAAAACGGGAGAATATATTTCACCCCAGGACGAACGTGTCAAACGTGTCGTGGACAGTTGGCGTGGTGTTCGTCCTGCTATGCACTACAGCGTTAGCCGTGAAGACGTACTTGTTGGTCATGCCGTTCACTATAAACCAGATCATGCAAGTTTGCTAGAGTCGGGCTACAAAAAACAAAAACTCCGAGCACATTCAGATTTTTACTGGAATCCAGTTGTCACTGACTGGGCTTTGAGTTTTTGGTCGCAGTTTGACATACAGTGCGAAAGCAAAGGCAAGAACCTGGCCAGTGAACAGGTTTACAATCGTGCAGTAGAACTAGGGTTGGTATAGATCATGTTTCTGGGCATACTATTTCTGATTGTAATCATGTTGACATTTTCGATCTCACACATGGTAAAATATGATCCGGACATGACAAGTGTGGAAATAGCTGGCGAAACATGCATGATAATTCTTGCCGGAGTCATGATCTATGTGGGCATGTATTTCATACGTGGAGCCTTATGAACGACATAATATCAGATGTATGGTCCTGGATCTGTGAAGACTACCGTAGTTGGCCTTTGAGATTCGTTGCTGAGTTCACAGCCTGGATGATCAGTGTGGGGTGTGCCGTGGTCATGGCCATTACTATTCCTCATCCACCTTTCTTGATCTTGTATCCTTTGTTTATTGCTGGATGTGGCATGATGGCCTGGGCGGCATGGACACGCCGGAGTTTTGGCATGCTGGCCAACTATGCTCTGTTAGTCACCATTGACACTGTGGGTCTAACACGACTGCTGTTAGGCTGATTTTTTAACGGGTTTTTTAACTGCTGTTTTTTTGGCCGCAGGTTTCTTGGCTGGCGCAACTGGCTTTTCTTCTTTGACTGTTCTGGGAAATGGAAACTGACTTGGTTCTTCTACCTTGTAAGGTGCTGCTGTAGGTTCGGCTGGCTTGGCACCAAAAATTTTCTTTAATAATGATAACATAATAATTCTCCTTGTGGAATATTTATTTGCTTTAGGATCATTATGTTTTGTTATTATGTGGCAACGCAACAACTAAATATCAGTAGAAACACTGAGAACACGGATCAAGAGTCTGTGTTGTTTCTTTAACCCAAAAGGAGAAAACAATGTTAAACTCAATCAAAGCAATAGCAAACACAATATGGGAAATTTTGTGTGCCACAGGCGAAGCCAAATATGCCGCAGAATTGGCACGCAATCAAAAATGGGCAGACGCACAAGCCCTTTATAAAAAATAATGGTCAGCACACGATTTCTCAGCACCGAAGAATACTACAAATTTGGTAATTGGCTCAAGGGCCTTAATGCTGAAGATCGTGCCCTTTATTTTGGAATAAGCGTCAGCGATGACTACATCAACGATCTTGTGCAACGCATTGAAAGTCGACCTACTCGGCACGATTTTTTGGTCAGCTACAATCATAACGGATGGTTGGGTGTGTTGCACATAGCCCGAGTAGATGACCTTACCATTGAATTTGGTCTCAGCGTGTTTGAAGAATATCGCAACATGGGCATTGGCAGCGACTTGATCGGAGAAGGTATTCTTTGGGCCAGAAATCGTGGCTACCGACGACTGTTTTTGCACTGTATGACCAGGAATCATGTCATGGCGCACTTGGCCGACAAACATGGTCTTGAAATGACCACACACAGCGGTGATGTGGATGTGATGGCTAGCTTGTCCCCGCCCAGTTGGTACAGTCTGCAACGTGAAACAGCGCAGATTAATAGGCGCATATTCCACCTGTGGTTAAATCAAACCTGGTTGCCATTCCAGGAATCCACAGGCTAATTCAGCTAAGTACAACATGACAGCAATTATTGCGACCTTGGTAATGGTCCAAATTACCATAGCCTGTGTCACGCTGTATCTACACAGAAGCCAAGCTCATAGAGCTGTGCAGTTTCATCCAGTATTGGTTCACTTCATGCGTTTTTGGCTGTGGTTGACCACAGGCATGATTACCCGTGAGTGGGTGGCCATACATCGGAAACATCATCAGAAAAGCGACAAAGAAGGTGACCCCCACAGTCCACAGATCTATGGTATCTGGCGTGTGTTGTTTGGTGGTGCTTTCCTGTATCACAAGGCCAGCAAAAATCGTGCCATGGTCAAAGATCTCAGTACAGGCACGCCCGATGACTGGATCGAACGCAACTTGTACGCTCGACACAGTAGGCTAGGCATACTGATCATGTTTATCATTGATTTGAGTGTGTTTGGTCCATGGGGATTTGTAGTTTGGGGTGTACAAATGCTGTGGATTCCTTTCTGGGCGGCCGGCGTCATAAACGGTCTCAGCCACTGGTGGGGATATCGCAACACAGATACTCCAGACACCAGTCGTAATCTATGGCCCTGGGCTATCTGGATCGGTGGCGAGGAACTACACAACGGGCATCATGCCGATGGCGCCAATGCCAAGTTCAGCCAAAAGTGGTGGGAGTTTGATATTGGATGGATGTATATTTGCATACTGAAGGCTCTTGGATTAGCTAAACTCCGAATCAAATCAATTTAACCAAAATCTCCTAAAACGAGTAATATAGGTATATAATAATTGTTGCAGTGCAATAAATATTCATATATAATAGTTCAGTAGTAAACCATTTCAACATAGGAGAAAACAAATGGAATTCAACAAAATCGACTTTGCAAAATTATTTGATGTAACTGTTGCCATCGACAACATGCACAAAGGTGTCACAAACATGATCACCTACATGCCTGAGCAAGTTCGTGCCAGTGCCCACACTGTGGCAGATGCACAGTTCAGCTTGATCCGCACAACCAACAAGGCTGTGAAAGAGTTTGCTGAAACTGTGGAAGGTGTAGCCAAAGAAGCACAAAAAGAAATTACCAAAACCATTGAAAAGGCTACCAAAGCGGCTGCCTAACGTGTCGTTTTAGAACCACAAGCAAGGGATCATTTTGGTCCCTTTCTTTTTGACATTTTGTTCCATTTCGTGTACAATGATTGTATTGAAACTAGAAAAGGTGTAACATGAAACAACATATTTTGGTGGCATCAGTGGCCGCAGCAGTCATGATCATGTCTGGATGTAGCTCTACTAAATCCACCCAGGTCGCTCCGGGCCCGTCGGCCACCACAGCCATCAGCGAACAACGTCTGGCCACGTCAGATTTCAAACGTCTGGGTGTGCGTATTACTTACACCTTGTCTGGAGAACTAGACAGCATTGAAGCCACTGGTTATGCTCCTGTGTGGGGCAACAGCCAGAATGCCGCAAGGGAAGCGTTCCGTGTGGCCGAACTAGAAGCCAAAAAGAGTCTCAACGACTTTATCAACAAAGAAAGCATCAAGAGCACCACCTCAGTTCGAACCATCAGCCAGAATCTGGAAAGGGCACAGGACAACAAGACCAACAACTTTGCCAGCAACCGCAGTGGTGACGCAGACCGCTTGGTAGCCCTGGACGAAGAAGTGGACAAATCCAGCAACACTGAAACCGCCCGAGAAGAAAACACAGCCACTCGCAAGGATGCACTGAACATAGCTAGTCGCTTGGACACAACCATAGTGACACAAAATCGTGGCATTTTGGGTGGTTTATATCTAGTGGAAGGTGCGGTGATCAACGATGGTAAAACGGTAAAAGCCGTGTATCGTTGGGATCGCAAGAGCAACAATACCCGAGTGCAATTACGCAATTTGATGGCACAGTAACATGCGCCGCTTGCTGATAGCGGTGCTTTGTGCTGTGAGTGTGACAGCTCAGGCACAGATACCCGCGATCACTCCTCAGATGCTGATACCCAGTCCTTTGGGCGTAGTGCTCATGGTGGGCCAGTGGCTCATGCAGGACAAACGCCGGGTCTACTACATCAGGGTGCAAGGGCAAGGTGCCACAGCACAACAGGCCCGAGACAACGGTTTCCGCTTGGCTGTGGAACAGGCCGTGGGCACACTCATAGTCAGCGAAACCCAAACACGCAATCAACGCCTGGTACGTGATGAAATCATTACATATGCCTCGGGATTTGTGGATCGTTTTGAAATACTCAGGACTGATGTCACAGCTCAAGGTCATTTGGTCGTAATGGATGTGTGGATTGCCGAAAGTGCCATAGCCGGTCGCTTACTCAACGACAGTGCCGGAACAGGAACCTTAGACGGTGCTCGATTGGCCACGCAGGTGGAAACCTTGCAACAGGAACGTCAGTCCGGTGATCATTTGTTGGCCACAGTGTTACAGGATTTTCCACGCAAAGCATTCACGGTAGAAGTAGAAAAGACTCAGGTTGATTTTGATGCTCGTAGAACCTTGCAGATCGAAGTTCCTGTGACTCTGGGGTGGAATGCACAATACCTAACATCACTCAACGAAACCATGATTAGAACCAGCCAAAGTCGAGTTTCTTGTTTTAATTTTTTCAAAGCCTTGGCCGGATTTCCGCAAGATGCTGATTGTGTAGCACGACAAAATCGTCAGTATTTTTTCAACAATGTAGCATTTGACGAACCTCACAAAGTGGGTGCTGTGGTCCAGTATTTTACCCAAAACAAACCGGCAATTCAAGTCAGCATTGTGGATGTGCATGGAACTGCCTTGCAAAAAACCTGTAGACGATTTGTGTTTAGCAACGTGGAAGATCAGCCCTACAACATACCCAATCGCCACTTGTTTGTGGTGTATAATCAAAGCGTCAAAATTGATTCCAAATATCAACTTGGAGGCAAACTCAGTATGAATTTGGGCGGTAATCCTCGTGTTTTTGAGTCAGCTAATCGAGTAGACGTGCGAGTTGTGCCCGAAAAAGAATGTTCAAACTTCCAGTAAATTTGTCATAAGTACTAGAGTGGCCCAGATGTTTGTGCTATAATATACGTAGATAATTCCAATCATGCCTATTTTACAAGAAACCGACAATTCTGAAAAAGAACCCAGTCGCTTGCTCCAAGAAGCCGGCATGTATGTGTTCATGGGCGGAGTCGACGATGATACTATCAGACCCATCATAGAGTGGATTTTGGTGGAAAATCACGTGGTAAAAAAGAAGAAAAAAGAGCTACTGCTTATGGTCTGCAGTGAAGGCGGCAGCGTGGAAGATGCTTTTGCCTTGATTGATGTGATGAAAGCCAGCAGTATTCCAATCAAGACCGTGGGTCTGGGCGTGATAGCCAGTGCAGGACTCATGATATTTTTGGCTGGACATGCAGGACGTAGAGTGCTAACGCCCAACACTTCAATACTAAGCCATCAATATAGCAACAGCCACGAAGGCAAGCATCACGAACTGTTTGCCATAGCCAAAGAACACAATCTCATACAGTGGCGCATGCTGGAACACTATCGTGCGGCCACGGGCTTGGACACTGATACTATATTGGAAAAATTGTTGCCACCCAGTGATATCTACTTGTCAGCAGAGGAAGCCTTAGAATTAAAAATCTGCGACTATGTCAGCGACTTGAAAAAATAATTACCGTTGTCTTTTACGGCCCAGGGTTTTTTCTGTGCCGTATTTCTTGGGCTCGTCAGGAGCGGCTGTGATAGCACTGCGTTTTTGTGTAACTACATCTAAATCTGGTGCAGTAGTTTTTGCTGGAGCAACGTCTACTTCAACATCAGTGTCTTTGTCTCCGCCACCGTTGTAACTAAAACTCACACGACCAATTGTGCCTGTGGCCGCATAAACTTTGCCAGCATCCAGACCCACAGTGCCTTTGAAGTCCGGCGGATACTTGCTGGTAAATCCTGTGACTGTATAGTTGCCAGCCTTGTCTGAGCCATTTAAATGTAGTTGTATGATAGGGCTGGTGTTCAAGAATTTCAAACAAGCTTCGCCAAACTTGGGATCTGAGTTGATGTTGACAGCCACTTTGCGTGCCAGGCTGGCCAAGGCATGATACCCAGCATTGTATCTAGGATTGTCAGTTTTGGCTTTGATGTCTTTCATTAAATTTAATACTTCTGGGTCATCAGTAGATGTCGCACCCGATTTGATCAACTGTTTGATTGTTTGTGCTGTGTTTTGATCTATGAGGCCTTGTTCCATGCCAAACACCAGGGGAAACTCAATGGAGCTAAGTGTGCCAACTTTTTCAATTACATCAACCTGTGGAGCATAAGTTTTCAGCAACTTGTCCAGTCCTTTTTCTCTGGCCGCCACAATACCGTCGGCAATGTTTTTGACCGATGCAGAAGCACCCTTTTCACCCTTGCTGCTGATGCCAATTTCCACACCCGATGGATGCAACAAATAACTGTCGACCAAGCCATTGTTCTTGGCCGCCGGAAAGTTTATGGCACTGCCTGAAAATGTACCTTGTGGACCCAAGATATCTTTTCTTGCGGCCTCTGCTCCTCCCGACCGAATCATGCCTTGAACAAGAGCTATGGGTCCAATGGTTTCACCAAGATCATCACGCACCGCAGTGGCCATTTCGCCCACGTTGTCAAATGTAGGCAATTTTCCACCAAGCAATTGATCCATGCCAGGGCGTATTTTGTCAATGTTGGCTAATTCGTCAGGGGTAGTTCCAGGTCTGGTGCCCATGGCTGACACTGCATCTGCTGGAGTAGCAAATGTACTATTTTGAGGGAACAAGTCCACAGGTTTCAATTTGTAGTAACTGCCTTTAAGGCTAACTTGTTTGTTTAATTGCCAGCCACCGGGCAATTCGTTGTTTTTCCAAAGGCCGGCCATGTCCTGTTTGATTTCATTGAAGAATCGACCGTAATAGGTTTTTTGTCCTTTGGCCGGGCCGTCAAAGGTTATAATGGCAAAGGCCTTGCTGGCGTTGTTAGGTTTGTTGCTCCAGATGATATTGGGATACTGTCGAAACAGTTCTTGCCCGGCTTCGGCCATTTCTTCATAGTTGGCATAAGCACCGGGCTGACTGGGGAAATAATCCACCCGATCAAAAACTATTTCGGCTGTGGGGTTGTCCTTGTTGCCTTGGAAAAAACCATCGCCTTTTTCGCGATACAATAAACCGCGACTTTTTTCGGTCAGTAACACCGTTTCTATTAAATTTATTAGATTTCTCATTGTGTTTTCATAATTACTATGTTATACTTATCAATGTATCTGTAAGATTTTTCCAAAAACCAAATGTTTTTTAGCATAACCAAACAACAAGATAGTAGATTTCCCAACCATTGGCAGTGCGGAAATCTATGGATCAACTGTGACCACGGTTGGCACCAACCCACGCTTGACCAGTGGAACAAGGGCTACTATGACAACCATTGTACGTTGCAAATGACTGAGATTGGCGTGAAGATCACCCACAGCACTCCAAGAAGTTTTCCGCTGTGGCATGGCCCGGGTATAGCAACAAATTTGCCTTGCGATGCGGCCAGCACACAGGCCTGGGCCGACGACGATTTGCTGATTGATTTCGAAGGCAATGTGCTGGTCACCAAACGTCCAATTGATTGTTCTGTGCCCGATCAACCCTTGACCTTGCAACAAGCCAAGCAACTAATTGGCGATCATTTGTCTCAGTCATTGGATCAATTATCGAGCCTGCAGGTTCGAAATTTAAAATTATTTTGTTCGGGCGGAGTTGATACCTTGTTGTTGTATGCAATGCTGATGAGAGATCGAATTGATTTTGAATTGATCACTCACGAGCACTATGACTATGATATGTTTACTTGTCATAATCATAAAACTCTTAAATCATTTTGGGCCTATGGACAGATACATCATTGGAATCAACCCACGTGGTTGGCCACCGGCAGTTGTGGCGATGAATATTTTATACGCGGACCTGCTGTCATCGCCATGTTGACAAGTTGGCATGACATCAATTTTGGTCAGTTGTTGGAACAAAACAAAGACAAGTATCATTACTATCATTTCAGCAAATATCATGATCTCTGGAGTGAATCGTGGAACACAAGACATCAACTGCGACATCAATATCCTACAATACATGATCTCAATCAGCAAATTATCAATCATTTGGTCAATGATCATCAACATTGGCATCTTGGCAATACCATGACATGGACACCTTTTAAAAATGTAGAAATAGCCAAAATCTTGTTGCGTTGCGACATACAGGATTTGTTGCCACAATTTTTGGATGGCAATTTAAGTAAATCTCTGGTTGAGGATTTTTACCCAGACGCCGTTGGTTTTCTCAGCAAATTTAAAAATACAAATCACAAACAGGTCTTGCCTGACTTTTTTCATTGGCATAGTAATCATGCGTAAGCCATTTTGTGTGGTTCCTTTTGTGGAGGCTTTCAGTGGCATGGATTCTGATTATAGGAATTGTTGTGCAACTTATCCTCAGATATCTAGTTTGCCAGGACAAACATTTGAACAATGGCAACAAGATCCAAGACTGAAAGAATTCAGACAGCGACTTTGTCAAGATAAATGGATCGATGAATGTCGTGCTTGTGAAGTACAGGAAAAACAGCATGGACACAGTTTCAGAACAGCAGTAAACTCCGCCGTGGAAATAAACGATGTTTTTGGAATCTGGCCCAGCCGTTGGAATCTCAAATTCGGCAATGTGTGCAATTTGGCCTGTTGGAGTTGCTCCGAACACTCTAGTTCCGTGATTGCACATCATAAACGCCAAATTGATATTTTACCAGATGGATTTGTTGATCCTGAAAAAAAATTCCAAAAACTTTGGCCTCAATTGAAAGCGAATATTCTAAAAAGCTATGACTATCACAAAACAGTTACATTGACTTTGCTGGGCGGAGAACCAATGTTCAATAAAACAGTGTTGACATTTCTAAACTGTCTGATTGAACTTGGCCTTGCTGGCAGGACTCGACTAGAATTTCATACCAATGCCACGCTGATCAATCAAAAATTATTTGCCACTGATCAGTGGCAGTATGTTTGTGTTTTTTTGAGTCTGGATGCAGTAGGGCAAAAAGCTGAATGGTTGCGTTATGGTTGCCACTGGAACGACATTGAAACCAATGTAGAATTTTTCAAATCTGTGGCTGACTATGTTGAGGTACACTGCACCTTGGGAGTGCTCAACATCAAAGATTTGCCTGAGCTTGCTGACTTTTGTAGTTCAAAACAATTACCTTTGAAAGTAATGACTTTAAATAATCCAGAATTTATGAGTTTGCTTACATGGCCGGCTAGTCCAGATTTGATAGCGAACCGGGAACATTTAAAACAATTTGGTTATGAGCAATATTATGATATCATCGGGGACAATGCCCGTTCGGACATGCCTATTAAATTGTTGCACCATATTCAACAATTTGATGGTATTCGTCAAAATTTAATGGATTTTGATCCAGAACTACTGCATGCTTTAAAGGTTAGTGCTCACTGACCTAGTAATTCACAAACGGTTGACCAAAAATGCCCGATTTGCTATACTAGTTTTATAGTAAACAAAAAGGAGCAGATATGAGCAAACAAATCCAATACGCAGGTTACAGCATTTTAAAAGATGGCACCTGGAAATTCCGTACTGCCACTGACCAAAAACGCATTTTTCAGCTAGAAGCATTCGGTGAATCGGTTTACATGGTCAGTATCAAGCCCGTGGCCACCAAAGGTGCGGCCGCCAAAGAACTCTTGGCCATGGATTATATGGGCAAGGATCCGGCCTGTGTGGCGTTCTTCGTTAAACACGCAAAAGATGAGAATCCTTTCAAGCCCAAAAAGGTTCGCACTGTTAAAGTCAAGGTTTCCAAGTCAGATCCTGTAGAGTCATATTTTTTAGCAGTGGAGGCTGACCAGCCCATCAGTCGCAAAGAAGCAGCTCGTTTGCGTGCCGAGTTCAATGAGCGTGTACGTGTTGCTTATGAAGCCAACTAAGGAAGACGACATGGCCAAGTTTAGAGTATTAGCCAGCGAAACTGTGTTCTACGAGTTTGTGGTAGAAGCCGACAGCCTGGAAGAGGCGCAAGCCCGGATAGACCGCGGTGACTTTGACACTGGGCCGGCCTATGACGGCGACAATTTTGAAATCGACAGCATTGAACAGGAGACAGAAAATGTCAGTTAATCAAATAGTCACAGAACTCATGAGCGGTGCCTTGACCAACGATGACATTGAACAGGTGGCACAGGCTCTCAAATACGCCCGAGCTCAAGTTGGTCGCGAAGTAAAGCGTCAACTGGTTCCTGGAGCAAGTGTGAAGTTCTATCATCCCAAACAGAATTTTTACATCGCAGGCACTGTGAATCGCATCAAGCAAAAATACGTCTTGGTCGACACACCACGAGGTCGTTACAATGTGCCAGCCAATTTATTGGAAGTGGCATGAAGCACTTGCCGGTAGAATCATTTATTTCTGGGAATGCACCGTTGTATTCAGTGGTGCGTGAATATCCAGAGTTGCGCATGGTGCCCATTGGTCATGTGGAAACCGTGAGAATGGGCCTGCACCGACTGGGCTACAGGTTCCGCATACGCTATCGCGGTCCACATGGACGCCAACGCGATACTCACAAGGCCGACGCCCGGGCATTCACAGTTTACATCGAAGAGGACTTAATATGAGAATTAACATCAGCGATTTTGTAACTACCAAGGACAAGAGCATCACGGGTCAAGTCATGGAAATCATCGGCAACCGTGCTGTGATCATCGACGATGCGTCGGAATATGACTACCCAGAAAACTGCCTGGAATTTAAAATTTCGGACTTGCAACCATTGTAAACACAAGGAAAAAAGTCCTTGGAAATCAATGACTTACAGCGTGTAAAAAAGCCTTGGAAATCAATGACTTACGCTACCTAAAAATACTGTATTTTGCCCGGTTGACCGAAAATGCCCGATCGGGTATAATGTATGTATAGTTAATTAAAAGGAGCGAACAAATGGTTGGACTGACAATAGTAGATGGTGACACGATCCGTGCATATGACTTCAAACCCATGGCTGGTCGTGAAGACTGCTTCATCGAAGGTGAAGTGATCGACGCTCACAACAACGAGCAGGGCTATCAGGCCTACAAGATCCGTGTCACCCGTGACTCATGGTCGGATGCCGAAGACAAAGGCAGGGTTGGTATCGAAATGTTCGTACCTTGGAGAGTCAGCTTCAATGAGTTCCAGGGTCGCATCATGAACCTGAGCCGTTAATGAAAGCCTTTTTAGAAATCACAGAATGGGACAGCGATTTTGCTGTCCCCAATCACATCTACTTCTTGAACGACGGCCGAGACAAGATGTATGGTTATGTGCAGGCCGGCACTGGTACGGTGCAGACCATGAGGACACCATATAGATTTCACACTCGTGGTCGCAAGTTCAAGGAAGTGACTAATACCTGGGGCTTTGGTGTTGATGAGACTCCAGAACTCAGCCGTGGTAAGGAATACAAGGTATTGGGTAGCAAGGGCAATATCTACACTGTCACAGATGAAAGTGGCGCATGGTCATGTACCTGCCCAGCATCAAAATGGCAAAAGGGCGAGTGCAAACATATTGCGAAGTTAAAGTCCGAAGCGTGATCGATAGTAGTTGAAGTTTTGAGCAATTTCTGCGCCGCTTAATGCTGAGTTGTAGACATTGACAATGGCCAACCGGCCTCCCCATAAACCACCTGGATCCCAACGAGTCATCAAGCCATAGCCAATTGAAGGATTGGCGGCACCGCCTGGTGGCTCCGTAGCAGTTCGTACCAGGGTGTTGTTTACATATAGGTTGAGAGTGGTGCCATCGAATGTGCCCACAATTTGATACCAAGCCCCAGGAGTCAATGAATATGACGGAGTACCGTGAAAGCCACCACCGTACCACCAGGCCTGTAATTCATTGTCAGCTCCGCTGCCATTTCCCCAGCCCAGGCCAAGATTGATAGTTCCGCCCGCATATTGATATTCTGTGAATATGTTGGGTCCAGAGGATGTGTTGGTCCCATCATAGTAGTGCCAGGCTTCAATACTCCAGTTGGCCAAGGTGCCCAAGTTTGTAGTGCTGTAGCCATACTGTCCACTGCCGGGATTGAATTGTATGTAACCACCATTGGCACTGTTATATGCAGGTGCGTTTACTAGAGTAAACGGTATACCTCCTACTGTGTCAGTCCAAGTAGAACCTGTGCCTGGATAACTGGCAGGATTGCCAGCGTCAAGACTCAGCAATGGGATTAGTGGAGGGGCTGACGTTGAAGTAACTGTTACACCCCCTCCGACAGCGATGCCAGGTCCTATTGTTACGGACACACCGTTATCCTACGTACCAGTTACTGCCATCTGACCACACAGGTACCACGTTTGATCCACCACTGCCCACCTGATTTCCAAAGTTGCCAGCGGCCACCAAGTTGGCGTTGTTGATAAATGCACGCCCTCCGGCCACAGCAGTCAAGTTGGCCAAGGCTGTGGGAGTTGTTACAACTATGTGAGCACCGGTGATATTACCACCGGTCAGGATGATATTGCCGCCTGAGCCCGAAGTAACGATATTACCACCTGTGACATTACCAGTGACACTGACATATCCATTGGCAGTGACATTACCTGTGGCACTAAAGTTTACGGAGTTAATGCTGCTAAAACCGCTGATGGTTGGTGCTGGACTTGCTACACCAGAGACTCCGATACTGGCTGTGACCAAGACATTATCAGCTACTACATTACCAACAATGTCAACACCCGTTGAACTAATGGTTTGGACCACATTGGCCTGTGCGGTGTTGCCCACAAACATCTTGATGTTGCCATTGGTACTGCCTAAAATTAAGTTCCCTGTACCTGTGCCGCTTGGACCTGTGGCAGCGCTTGCAACCACATAAAGATAAGCATCGTTGGCCGTAGAAGTATCGCCAAAGAATGCTGAGTCTGAATGGTTGTTGCTGGTTATGCCCAAGTCAACAAAATAGGTTGTGTCATCACCATTGTTGGCTGTGAGTATGTAATCAGTGCTGGCCAGGCTCCCGTCGTTGATGTTCTGGAAATTGATCTGGCTGTAGCTGTTGCTGTTGGCACCAAACTGTGCCACCACATTGCTGCCCAACGGAGTAAAGTTAGCACTACCGGCATAAAGACCATCATTACCAGTTACAGTATTGCCTTGTAGATAACCTCCACCTCCAGAAACAATGAGATTGCCATTGAGTATGTCCACATTGCCAGTGGGGCTAATAGTCATATTCAGTATGGGATTGCTTCCGTCGTTGTAACCAGTGGTATAAAAGCTGAGTCGGCTAGGAACGTTTCCTAAGGCCCAATTATCAAATGCTTCAACACTGATCTGTGCCACCGGATTTGAAAAAGCTGATCCATCGTATCCTTTACCTTTGAACGCCGCCAGCTGATCACCGGCTTGCACAGCGGCTGGGGCGGACAATGTGCCACGTGAATACCTACCAACAAATGTTCCGCCGATGTTGTTAGCACTTCCAAAATTATCAATTTCAATGCGATTTTGAGTATTGGCTACATCAGATTGTATCAACAACAGTGGACTTGTGCCACCCTTTATAACAACCAGACCTGAGTTGCTAGGCTTTAAAACTATATTGCCATTGGAACCAATTGGTGTTCGTATGACACAATTGGCCGGCAAAGTTACATTACCAGTGTTGTCAAATGTCCAAGTATGGCTACCAGTTTGAATATTGACATTGCCATCATATAAATCACCATTGCCACTATCACCACCTTGGATGTTTATAGCACCACCAGATCCATCACCACCATAGCCGCCTTGGAGTGTCACGTAGCCACCAGATCCAAAGTTGGCATCGCCGCCTCTGAGATACACGTAGCCAGGCGTGCCTACATTGCCTACATCACCTGCTTCTATACGGATGTAGCCACCCTGGCCATTGCCTGGACCATAACCACCGCGGACCTTGACATCGCCGCCGTTGCCGTTGACGTCACCACCGCGACCTGCCCAAAGATAAATGTCTCCACCTTCACCTGCAGTGGTATCAGCACCTGCACCAGGATTGATCACCAGGCGTTGGCTGTTGGGATTGCCATCAGCATCACCGTTGGCCGTGGTGATAACAGCTTCTTGTACTCCATCAGTGAGGTTCAGTGTGTAGCCATAGATGTTACCGCTGGAAACATCTCCACGTGCTGTGTTTACCAGTGGACCTTTGAAGGTTGTATCTTCCCCAAAAATCCAATTCAGTGAGTTGGTGCCAATGACTATGTTACCTGAGTAGCCTGCTTCCAGTTTGACATACTTGTTGTCATCGCCAAAGTATTGATCATAGTAGGCGGTGTTGCCGGTGTCAAAGTGTATGTGTGTGGGATAATCACCGCCGCGCACTCGCAGATACTGTAGATTGCCTGTGCTGTCGGTGCCTGGAGCTAGATACAGACCACCGCCACCATATTGATCACCGGTACCTTGTATGACTTGATTGTCGAAGGTCACATTACCGGTGTTGCCGCTACCGCTGGGCAAGTTGGTGAGTTGGCTGCCGTCTCCAATAAAGTAATCGGCGGTGATGTTGCCAGTTAGACTTGCGGAACCGACTGTAAGAGTTTCGGTGCCGGGATTGTACTTGAACAAATTAGTACTGGCAAGATATCCAGTAGCGTTTGTATAAGTTACCGCATTGCCATAAAAGTTAGGTGAATACACAGTACCTACAGTAACATTGTTAGCACTGAGATCTCCTGTGTAAGTTGGCAAGAAAGCAGCCACATTGGCATTGCTATAATTGACGTTGCCAGAAAATGGTTGCCCGTTGGCATATTGAAAATTGTTGGTTAGCACCACATTGGCAACTACATTTCCACCGATTATATTACCGGTAGTGCTTACGGCTAGTTCAGTTAGTCTTGTTGTCATGATGTATTCTCGTTGTTTTTGTATTTAGCGTATTACAGGCTATAAAATTACCCAGTCACCATCGGTGATGTCAATCACAACTCCGGCGGCTATGTCAATAGGTCCTACACTTTCGGCATTGTAGCCATCTAGCGTGAATCCTTGCGTGATGGTTTTGCTGTTAAAAACTACGCCGTTTAAAGCACGCAGTTGTTGGCCTGTGATATTGCCGGCTGTAACGTTGCCAGTTGCTGAAATAATATTTGAGCCAAAGTTGGCCATAAGTGCTACCACATTGGCATTTGAATAATTACCCATTGGCAAATTGGTTAATTGGCTGCCATCACCAATGAAATAATTGGCGGCAACGTTGCCTGTAAAGTTGCTGTTGATCGCAGCGATGTTGCCATACACTGTGGCACTGCTGACAGCCAGGCTTGCGCCCGTAACTGGGCCACCTACTTGTAATCCTATGTTCGTGGTCCAAACATTATCGCCACTGTGGTAAAGCAAAGTGGCTATGTCATCCGAGGCACCCACTGTGATACCCGAACCATTGGCAGCTGCATCTGTTGTGGCTGTGTTGGCCAACTGTATGGTTTTAGAATCAGTAACGATATTACCGATTTGTATGATATTGCCCTGCACTGTGAGATTGCCATCCACGACAAGATCACCGTTGTAAATTATGTTGCCGGAGATATTGAGGTTGGCACTAACGTCTAAATATTGAGTATAAACCGTAGCCCAGCGTCGATCACTGGCACCCAAATTCCTGATATTGGCTGTGTTTGGAACAACATGCACATTGCTCTGCACCACACCCGTGCCGTTGGGTGCCAAAATAAGGTTGCCATTGGTGGTGGTTGTAAGTATGGTATTGTTGGCTATCCGGATATTGCTCAATACCGGACCTGCGGCAAAAACCTGATCAAAGTTGAGGTTGGTTTCGTTGAAAGCGGTTCTCAGCGGATCGCCGGTGCCATCGTTTGGTAGTGCGCCGATGTTGATAACATATTGGGTCATAGGTGGATTCAGCCTTTTTCATTATTTATGGCTAAATGCTGATCCAAACTGTGTTGCGCATTGTGCAACAGCATGTTATACTAGTCCTACGCTGTGTAAAAGCAGTGAACTATTTAGAAAGGTAACACAAATGAAGTTTATCAATCCAGAAACCAAGACGTTTCGTGTATTCCAAGCACTACAAAGTGGTAAAGCCTTGACAGCCAGCCAGGCCAAGAAAATGGGCATTGGCAACTTGGGCGCAGAAGTACACCGCATCCGCCAACATGGATTCGCAGTATATACGAATTCACGCAAGGCCGGCAATGGTGTAAACGTAACCGAGTATGTGATCGGGAAACCAAGCCGTAATTTGGTAGCCGCTGGCTATCGTGCTCTTGCATTAGGTATCTAATACCCAACCGCTGCCTGATTCAGACCAGGCACTGAGCACCAAGCCCTAGTGCAACGCTAGGGCTTTTTCTTTGGCTTGACCATAAAAGCAGTATCTTGTATAATACAGTTTTACAGTTAAATAGAGGTATAACATGCCCAATTGGTGTAGTAATCGTGCAACAATTTCTGGTCCGGCTCCGGTCATAAAGGAGATCACGGACATCTTGAATCAAGAAGATACTCCACTCTTGGCCTGGATGGTTCCCGAGCCAAAATATGAGGGTGATCAGGACTGGTACATGTGGCGGGTCAATGCCTGGGGTTGTAAGTGGGACATCGGTGATGTGTATTTTGAACACAATGCCGATGAAGATCAGATCGTGTTTGAATTTTCCAGTCCATGGGGACCACCCACTCAGGCGTTTCAAACCTGGGCCGAGCAAGATGGGCGTGTGCAGTTCACCCTGGAATACTGGGAACCGGGCATGGCATTTGTGGGTCGTACCGAATGGGACGGAGAGTCGTTAAGTGAAGATCACCGAGATCATCAAACAGATTCACAAGGGTACCGAGAAATGGCCGAAGAAGTGTTTGGATATGTGGAAGACGACGAAGAACCACTAACTGAGTGGTATGTGCAAGGCGTAGCGGACAAAGGATTGAAATAATGGAATATGACATCACAACTATAGTGGCAAACATCTTGATCGGCCTAGGACTGGGCATTGGCCTGGTGGTGTTCTGGATCTGGCGCACAGTGCGCCGTTTTGAAGATGATGTGCGTGGCCTGGTGCGTGAAACCATACGCGAAGTTGAAGCCGACATGGTGGGCATAGTGGTCGAAGAAGATGCTGGACAACTATATTTTTACCGTGAAACTGATCGCCAGTTTTTGTGCCAGGGCTCCGACTTGATGGAAATAAGAAAGCGGTTCAACGCCATGTATCCAGAAAAAATTGCGTACTTGGCCGGTGGTGATCCAGTCCTGATCGAGAGATTAAAGGCGGAATTAAAAACCTTGAAAGAACAGGAAAAAGGTGAAAATAGCATTAGCGTCTGACATCCATCTTGAGTTTGGTGCCATTGAGCTTGAAAATACAGAATCAGCCGATGTGCTGATTCTTGCTGGCGATATCTGCCAGGCCGTGGATGTTAACAATGAAACAAACATGGGTAGAACCTGCCGCACATTCTTTCGGCAGGTCAGTGCTCGCTTTCCGAAGGTGATCTACATCATGGGCAATCACGAGCACTATGAAGGTGACTATGCCCGTAGCCGCGAGCGCATTGAGGCCATGTTGGCGGACCTTGGTTGTGACAATGTCCACTTGTTGGAAAAAGATACCATGGTCATAGATGACGTGACTTTCGTTGGTGGCACCTTATGGACTGATTTCAACCGTGAAGACAGCCTGTGCATGTGGAATGCTGGACAAAGCATGAATGACTACAGAGTTTGTAAAAACAGTGGTCGTGGCATCTCAGGTGGTGGATATGCCAGCCGACTACAGCCCGAAGATACCTTGGCCGATCACAAGACCATGCTGGAATATATACGCATGGTCACAGAAGGGCAGAAAGACAAACGGTTTGTGTTGGTCATACATCATGCGCCCAGCAGTGCCAGTGTGGCTGAATGTTATAAAGGCGATCTGTTGATGAATGGCAACTTCTACACCGACCTGTCGGAGTTTATCCTTGATCGTCCACAGATCCGATTGATTTGCCATGGTCACATGCACAATGTATCAGATTATCTAATTGGCACCACCAGAGTGGTTTGCAATCCTCGAGGCTATGTGGGCCACGAGCGTCGTGCCGAATTGTTTGAATTAAAATACCTGGAGGTTTTATGAGTGATAACACACCAGACCGTTGGACCATTATACGCATACAAGCACCGGGAGAAGTCATCTACAAGGTGTTTGCTTCATGGTCAGGAGGAGGGCTCATGGGTTCAGATAGCTGGCAGTTGAATTCCGGCATCGTGCGTGCCACCTTTGCAGATCCCTACTGGGAGTTTGATGGCACTTCAGGATCGGTGTATCGTTGCCACCGGGACAGCTATGGCACCAACGGCTATGGTGGCCGGGTCTTGAGCAACTTGATCGACCAGGCTGAAAAACAAGGCATGCAAATCGATGTGCTCAGCAGTGAAACCGATTGGGGTCGATTGCAGTATGAGCCCTTGGCACAGTGGGTGGAAAGTGGGGTACAAGATGTTTAAATGGTTGCGGTACAGCGGAGCCTGTGTTATAATAACAGTGAATCCTGCCCACTGGCGTTGGATTCCCTGGGCCAATCGTTTCCAAGACGAGTGGGCCGGTCCCAAAGAACGCACAGTAAGCATGGGGTGGTTGTTCTTGACTGTAAGACTATGGAAGGATGATGGGAGTTGGTAATGACAAGTAAAACTGCAAATGGTGTGGTAGGAGATCTGATCTACTGCCATGCTACTAAAGAATACATGTTTAGGGTCTATGATCAAGACCACAATTTCACGGACTATGACATACGTCACTGTGACATGCGGATCAAGATCATAGACGCTGACGCACATTTTTATGATCACGATGGCGAATTGACCCTGGATCACAGTCCAGCTACCTTGGGAATCAAATAGATGGGCATGTTTGATTGGATCGAGTGGGAAGGTCACAAATATCAGACCAAAGACACTCCCAATCAACTGTGTGATGAATATGTCATAGACCAGCTGGGTCGTTTGATGGTGGAAGAATATGACGCTGAGTTGGTACGGGATCCCGAGCATGTATTTGGAGTATACATACAACAAAACAACAAGCGTTGGCGTGAGTGCGTGGAATTTTCGGGCAAGATAAGATTTTATCGCGAAGATACAGACTTCGGTGGCTACAAAAACAACGCCTGGATAGAATGGGAAGCTGAGTTCAAATGCGGACTCATGATAGGATTGAAAATGTTGGAAGGTGACAAATTTTTGGAGTGGTACGAACAAGGCATTGAACAACGGGGCTTAAAATGAAGATATACAAATCAAACTATCGAAATCATTGGATTTCACCTTACACAGTGTTGGAGTATGTGTTCTTTTGGACTGCATGGTCCAAGTGCGGCCGCAACAAGGGTGTTATAGAGGACCGGGACTATGTGGACCATCCAGCCTGGGTAGAACGTGTGACTGTTTACATTGAGCCTGCGTGCCGAGCCATCAAGTGGGTGCTGGATCTAGTTCATCCACAAATCAATATAATTAAAATTGATCGTTATGATACCTGGAGCATGGATCATACCTTGGCCGACATCGTCCTACCTATGTTAAAGCAGTTAAACGCTACCAAACATGGTGCTCCACATGTGGACGATGCAGATGTGCCTGAGTACCTACGCAGCCACATGGCACAACCCAAAGAGAACGAATGGGACACCGACAGCCTACATTTCATGCGTTGGGACTGGGTCTTGTCCGAAATGATCTGGGCCTTTGAGCAGAAAGTCCAGGACGATGCCGAAGGCCAGTTTTTTGATCACAGCGCCTACGAAAACGATAACGTGCCAATCAAAGAGTGGTTGGCTGACGTAAACAATCGTGTGAGCAAAGTCAAGTATGACCAAGAGGGGCACCGTGCCTGGCAGGCTCGCAAGGCCAATGGCTTCCGACTCTTTGGCAAATACTACGAAGCACTCTGGGACTGATGGCCAAGTCCAAAACAAAAAGCAATGTTGCGGATGGTCGCAACAGTGCGGACATGGAGGTGGGTGGTGACCTAGTAGCGTTCATCAATCGCAATGTCACACCATATCCCACCGAAGTTGGCGGTCCTGCGTTTGATCTTATACCTGTTGAAAAACAAAAAGACATCATGGTCAACGTGGCCCGCATGCATGCTCAACAGGAATATGACCGAATCATGACCCTTGTGGCTGTGTTGCAACAGCAGGCCGAATCAGTCCGACGTCGACTTGAAATCACAGATTGGGTGCATGCAGCCAAGTACGGTTTCCAAATCTACCATGGACAATGCTATTGGTTGGCACATGATCTACGCCATGGTGGAACCTTGTTGACCCAAACCGGACCTGAGGATTGGACCACGGGCCAACCGGTTGATTGGGAGTATATCTGTAGGGTAAAATGGTTGGGAGATTACACCTGGGTAGAAGTTGACACAAATGGTGACAATGTAGTATAATAAAAAGATGAAGAATATATCCGCTGTAGAAACAATGAAATGGATTAGCACTGGTATCATGTTGCTGGCGGCCTTGGCCATAGTAGAAGGTCTACACCCTACCAGCATATACCTGCTCAACTTAGGTAGCTTGGCCTGGTTGATCACGTCCATCATGTGGCGTGAGTGGAGCCTGATCGTGGTCAATGCTAGCCTGTTGTTGGTTTATGTTTATGGGTTAACCAAGGTATTATAATGACAGGACAACAAGTGTTTGAACAAGTGGTTGCTTTTGCTGATCAGTCGCGCCGAATCAACCGAGCTAAAGCTATCACTCAGGAAGATTACGAACAGTGGCGACACGACTACATCTGGGAAGCCTTGCATGGCATCAGATACGGTCAAAGTTTTTGCAATCATTTTGGCATCACTGACAACCATCTCTACTACGGCACCGGCGGTATAGAGTGGTCAGACAACTACATCAAGAAGACCTATCTTGCGTGAACCTGGGTACACATGGCCAGTGACTATAATGTGGGGTACCGGCGCCGAAAATGAAACTCAATGGAATGATATCAGCATCTGGTGCATAGAAACTTTTGGTTTGCCTGGCGATCGTTACATCACAGACATCAGTGCTGAGCATATGACATGGTTTTTTCGAAATGATCGAGATGCGGTTTTTATGAAACTCAAATACGGCCCAGTGGCTCACTTATATGACTATAGATAATTTATATTTTGCTTATGGTGCCAACATGCACCCGGGTCAGATGCATTGGAGATGTCCGCAGGCACAAGCCCAAGGAGCATTCATATTGCGTGACTGGGAACTGAAATTTTATTGCCATGCCACCATCGAACCCCGGACAGGTAGTGAGTGTGCTGGAGTGCTGTGGAGCCTTACTGCCGAATGTGAACAGGCCCTGGACAGATTTGAAGGATTTCCATATTATTACACCAAACGCACCTGGATCCAAGACGGTGTACAATTTTTCTTCTACGAAATGAATGATCCCAAAACTGGCACACCAGGTTCGGGTTATGTGCGTGACATAGTGGAAAGTTATGACTTTTGGAATATACCCCGACAGCGCCTAAATCGCTTGATCTATGACCCAGCTTAGACGCAAAACTGCTTCGTGTCGTCAGTTACCGCCCATGGACTGGATGCGTGACAAAGATAGTTTTGACCATGCACACGAGATCGTCAAGGCCTTTGGAGTAATCGAACATGTGCTCAACTGGTGCAAGATCGAACTGCGTGGCGAATGGCGCTGGCAATTGATAGAAATGAGCAGTGATATCAAACCCGGACGTTACATATTTTATTTTGACGACGAGCGTGATTACTTGGCATTCCTGATGAAATGGTCCTAGCATGAGTATAGACAATTTTGTGGTCCTAGACAGTGTTTATGGAAAATTTATCGTGGCCAGAACTTGTTTGTTCCAGGCCGAGGCCTTGGTCAAAACGGGCCATACTCACATTGAACCGGAATTAAACAATATTTTTGCTATTGTTGATACCTTGGCCAATGACGCGGTTGTTGTTGATGGCGGTGCCAACATTGGATTTTTTACTGTGCCTGTTGCCCATAGAACACAAGGTCGTGGTACTAGGATTATCGCATTTGAACCACAACGTCAACTATTCCAAGCACTTGGTGGCAGTTTAGCCATCAACGGTTACCGTCATGTATATCTACATAACTGTGGACTTGGTAAAAAACCTGGCACGGCACAACTACCTGCGGTGGACTACGGCATGGCACAAGACTTTGGTACTGTGTCACTGAGTGATGAAACCACTATTGACGAACATGGATGGATGGCGGATCGTGTGATCGATGTTACCAGTATTGATGCCATGGATCTACCCAGACTTGATTTCTTCAAGCTAGATGTAGAAGGTTATGAAGTTCCGGCACTGACTGGTGCTATAGAAACGATAAAAAAACACAGGCCTTGGATCTGGGTGGAATATTTTATCACCGGAGCGGAACCAATCAAACAAGCTCTGTGCTCGGTTCCAGATTATGATTATTACATTGTAGATTATCAAAACATGCTGTGCATGCCCCGAGAACAGGCCAATCGGGTCAATGTGTCTGGGCTGCAAAAAGCGTGATTGACCATTAACAACTTTTATGGTATAATACATTATGAATAATATTTTTACTACAACCCAACCCATAGAGTTCCAGCCCAATCGCACAGATCTACGCAACTGGCGATTCCTTGGCATGGAAATGGAGGCCCTGGGCACTAGACTGGATGCGGCCCGTGCGGCCCTGGCTCAGGCCAAAACAGACTGGGCCCGTTGGTACTGGACTGAAGTGGTGGATAGGTTGATGTTGCAGTGGCGTGGCATGCCGGCCTTGCACGACGGTGATGCCACCATGACACGCTTGCCACGCTGGACGGTGGACTACTATTGGTGGGATGGCACCTCGGAAATTGGCGGCTGGGACATCAGCGACAAATTGTTTGACAAGATATTCAGAGCCGATCTGGAAGAATCATGGAACAGGATACGAAATGCAAGGTTGATGAAATGCAACTGTCAGTAGGTAGTCGTTGGACAGACTCACAAGGTCGTGAATTTGTGATTGATGAAGTTGGTGAAAACGGTGCCGAAACCTGGGTGACCTATACTCGCGTAGGTGATCGGACCAGTTACAGATGTTTGGCTGAAGCTTTTACTTATAGATTTTCAAGGACAGAACATGACTCCAGAGCGTGAAATGATTGTGTGGGCAGTGTTGGAGGGCAAATTGCCCGAGCAGATGCTGACCCAGGAAGAAGTAGACGAAGTCTTGGTCTTAGTGCAGGAAGCCATCATGGACAAGCGCCTGCAAGAGGCCGAAGCCGCAGGTAACCCTAGTGTGTTTTGGGGCTTTGATGAGGATACCTTGCATTGAAGAACTTTGTGGTCATGTGGTGCAACCAAGGTCTGGAGTGCGTGTTCGACATTACGGCCGACAAATACAATGCCTTGATTACCCGTCTCCGAGGTCAAGAGTTCATACCTCAGCACAACTTGTACCACATGCGGCTGAGAGCACAGTACAACCCACAGCGCCACTATGAGATATATTTCATAGGCGTGGATGATGAAATTAAGGAATCGGATATCACAGAGATGTTTGAAGCCAACCCGCAACAGGCCGCAAACACTGTGCGTGAGCGAGGTGAATGTTTTTACAGTGACCGAATCAGTGACAATGCGGTCATAGTTTAACGGTAACGTGTTCTGTAGCAGGAACTAGTCTGACCCGGACGATTGAACTGGAGTAGCTACCAGGGGTGGTTCTGGTCCAACCCAACCGGCGCTGGCAGTGCGTCAACGGTCCCTGTCGTGGAGTGGATGGTGAGGTTAGGATAGGTGGTCTTGCTGAGTCCGATGGGACAACCAAGATGTGCTGTCATTGGATTATAGCACGGATCTTAACTATAGTAACCACCGGGGGACGCAGAGCATTATGTTAGTGAGCACTAACATCAGTGGTTGACAAAGTGCGTCATTTTTAGTATAATTACGATTAGCTAGCCAATTTA
>Ga0214921_10001180_pt1 | contig 45261 bp, 42 predicted proteins | sample LL1505_MetaG_FD_177992 | JGI IMG/M metagenome (GOLD analysis project Ga0214921, IMG submission 177992) | Freshwater microbial communities from Lake Lanier, Atlanta, Georgia, United States - LL-1505 | ecosystem: Environmental > Aquatic > Freshwater > Lake | place: USA: Georgia | collected...
TGGTAGATATTGAGGGTCTGCAGCTCAACCCAACCCTGAAAGATCTGGTGGCCAAGGTCAAACCCAATGATCCCTATGTCTCCCAAATTCGGGTGGGGCAGTTTCAACCGACAGTGGTACGTTTAGTCTTTGATCTCAAAGAGGCTGTAAAGCCTCAACTCTTTAGCTTGGACCCCGTCGCGGAGTATCAATACCGCTTGGTCTTTGATCTCTACCCCACTAATCCCCCTGACCCTCTCATGCAGCTCGTTAAGGAGAGTGCCAAGAAAGAGAAATTGTTGCTCGAGGCTCAGAGTAAGAAAGATGATGACCCTATCGCTGCGTTTGCTAAGTCAGGAGGTACGCCTGAGACCAAATCTGAAAAGGGTGTCAAGCCCTCTCCTCAAGAAAGCGCTAGCAAAGCAAATGATCTGTCGGGAGCCCAACAACGTATCCCCTTTAAGCGCCTTGTGACCATCGCACTAGATCCCGGTCATGGTGGTGAAGATCCGGGAGCGATTGGTGCTCGGGGCTCTTATGAGAAAAATATTGTTCTGTCGATTGCTAAACGCTTAAAGAGCAAGATCGATCAAGAAGCGTCAATGCGACCCTTTTTAACCCGCGAGGGTGATTACTTTGTGCCACTACACCGTCGGGTCTCCAAAGCCCGCCAAGTGGAGGCTGATCTCTTTATCTCGATTCATGCCGATGCCTTCATTGAGCCCCGTGCAAGGGGGGCATCGGTCTTTGCCCTCTCGCAACAGGGGGCAACGAGTTCAGCAGCGCGCTGGATGGCCAATAAAGAGAATTCCTCGGACTTAATTGGAGGCATCAATATCAAGGTCAAAGATAAGCAGGTGGCTCACCTACTTCTGGATATGTCGACTACTGCCCAGATTAATGATTCGCTAAGGGTAGGCAACTCCGTATTACGCAATATTGGTGATTTTGCCCCCCTCCACAAGAATAAGGTCGAGCAAGCTGGCTTTGCGGTTCTCAAGGCCCCCGATATTCCGTCCATCCTCATTGAAACCGCCTTTATCAGCAACCCACAAGAAGAGAAAAGACTTAATGACGAGGGTTATCAAGAGCGGATTGCTGAGGCTATTCTAGCGGGCATTAAAGACTATTTTTCAAAGAATCCCCCAGTGGCAAGGCGAAGTTAATAGACTTTCTTAGGGACTTAAGGAGGGGTTAGAGGAGCTCTTCACAACTTGCTATAATTTGGAGTTTGCTGGACTAAAATTTACCAAAAGTCTCTTTTTGACAGTAAGCAATCCATCAAAACCTTGGATCATAATTTGCAGTGGCATGAAAATGGGACGGTAGCTCAGTCGGTAGAGCAGCGGACTTTTAATCCGTTGGTCGCGAGTTCGAATCTCGCCCGTCCTACCATTTTCAGAAGGCGCACGTCATACCGAGCAATTACGTTGTTTGGGTGTGTCTTTAGACTTGCTGTGCATACGCAGTTCCTCGTAGCAAACGTTTTGTCATCAAAGTAGTAACCTGCCAACTCCCAAAAAAACATTAATCTTAGTTTTCTATCTATATTTAAACCTTCACTCAAAAGCATATAGTAGCTGCTTAGGTGCCAAAAATTTCTAATGTATATGTCACTGGCACAAAAGATTAGGAGGTATCAGGTCGGAGATAAGGTGATAAGAATTACTGTTCGAGTAGAATTTAGGATAAACAATCTCTATGATTTCATTTTTTGATATCCAATAAATTATCTCTTAAAACTAGGTTTCTTAGTAAGCGAATATGATTTACCTCAGTAAATTACTTCCACATCTTTTATACCCCATAACAATCATTTTTTTTTTCTTGATCTGGGCCGTGGTATCAAAAAGGCGCCTGCCAGCTTTACTGGCATTGCTACTTCTTCTCATTACCAGCTCACCAATTGTGTCAAATCAAATGATTGCTTATATCGATGGCCAAGAGCCCAAAAAATCTATTGAAGATTTTAATGCTGCTGATTCAATAGTAGTATTAAGCGGAATGATTAGTCCAATTATGACCAATAAAGGGATTGGATACGAGTGGGGGGACCCTGACAGATTTTTTGGGGGGGTTGAGCTTATTAAAGCTGGAAAAGCAAAAACTATTATTTTTACTGGCGGAATTCGACCATGGCAGACAAAAATCAAACCGGAAGGACAAATTTTGGCTAAATTTGCAGAGGAATTTGGCGTCCCAATTTCTCAAATTATGGTCACCAAAGATGTTCTAAATACTCAAGATGAAGCAAGGGCAGTAAGGGAGTTACTTACGCAGAATAATACTAATAAAATTATCCTTGTTACATCAGCATTTCATATGCCAAGAGCTTCAAAGCTTTTTCAAAAAGAGGGGATCGAAGTTCAGACCTATTCAGTTGACTACAAAACCGATATCACCGATATAAATCCAATCGATTTTTTACCTTCTGCAGATGCTTTTTATATGTTTCAACTTTCATTACGAGAGTTAATTGGTAGGGCTTATTACAGACTAATTCAATAAGAATTTGGAAGGCTTATTTGTTACCTTGCTAAAGTAAAGTGTAGTCACATCGCATTACAAGCATACAAAAAAATTATTCACTCTTAGTCCAACTGATCTGAGGGGTGGATCTGCCTAATGAATATTTTCCAGATTGTTGAGTGTATAGTTATTAACGCACATAGGTCAAGCCCTCTGAAGATTGGTTATCATTCCTGTCGCAGAGCCCCATTACTCGAATCTAAATTTTGAGGACTATACTCCGGCACCAACTCTAAAAGTATTTTTTGTAATTCACTTACATTTCTACTTTGCATGATTTTTCTTAAATTCTCTAAATGAGCTTCTAATTTTCCCCAAGCATAAAAATGCTCCTGCGATTTATATATTTTAGGGTGGGAGGTCTTCTGGGGGCTTCCTGAGATCAGTAGCTCCTCATAAAGCTTTTCGCCAGGCCGAATTCCAATTTCTTGAATTTCAATATCACCATCCGGGTTTTCATCATTCTTAATCTGTAGTCCAGAAAGCTCAATCATTTTTTTTGCTAGGTCAACAATTTTAATTGGCTGACCCATATCTAAGAGAAATACATCACCACCCTTTGCGATTGCACCGGCCTGCATTACTAACTGAGCAGCCTCTGATATGGTCATAAAGTAACGCGTCATCTGAAAATCGGTAACTGTTACTGGACCGCCTTCTTTGATTTGCTGCCTAAATTTAGGAATTACCGAGCCTGAGGAAGCCAAAACATTTCCAAAGCGAACCATAGTAAAAATAGTTTGACCATCGCATGCAGAAAAAGATTGGAGAATGAGTTCTGCTAATCTTTTACTAACCCCCATTACATTAGTAGGCCTAACAGCTTTATCAGTGCTAATTAAAACAAAGTTAGGAGTCTGATAATTTTTGGCTAGGATAGCCAAGGCAAGAGTTCCGAAAACATTGTTTTTTATGCCCTCAAAGGGATTTTCTTCTACGATAGGCACATGTTTGTATGCGGCAGCATGATAAACAATATGAGGGAGCCATTTTTTAAAAATAGCTTCGAGAAAAGCAGTGTCTGTCACCGACCCCAATGCAGAGACTATTTCAGTCTTATGGGTAGCATCATTCAGCAATGAATATTTCGTAACAAGCTCTTGATGAATTTTATATAGATCTGCTTCGCTATGATCCATGAGAATTAAAACTGCTGGTTCTAAAAGCAAAATTTGACGGCATAACTCTCCGCCTATTGAGCCGCCAGACCCCGTAACCAATACTATTTTCTTTGAGCTATTTTGCTTTAGTAAAAAAGGGTCTGGGTCAATAGGATCGCGATACATTAGATCTTCAATATCAAGATCATGAAGATCATCCACGCTGACTTTACCATTGGCGATATCGATGAAGCTAGGTAGAGTCCGAACTCGCACTTTGGCATGAGATACCTGTTCTACTATAGCCTGCCGATAAGATCTGCTTACAGAAGGGATTGCTAACAACACATCACTAACTTTAAGAGTTTTAATTAACTGTGGGAGATTCTCTGGGCGATAGACATTCAGCCCATTAATCACATTCCCCTGTAATTGTTTATCGTCGTCCAAAAACCCAACGACTTGCATTTCGTGACTATTGGCCATAGCCGCTGCCAGTTGACGACCGGCGATCCCAGCCCCATATATCAAAACTTTTGATAGATTACCTTGGCCCAAAAGTCTTAAATAGGCTCCACCAAACCAAATATTAGCTACTGCTCTTGATAGGCCAACCAATAACAGCAGCAATACTGGTTGAATAAGGCCAACTGTTCGCGGAACGGCGCCTACACCAATAACTGTAAAAATTGCAACAAATACGATTGCATAAATAAAGCTGGCTTTTGTAATTGTTAAAAGGGCCGGTAACCCAGAATAGCGAAAAATAGAACGATATAGACCTGCAATATAAAAAATTGGTAACGCAAGAAAAATAGAAATAGCACAGGTCTTATAAAATTCTGGATTTTCAGGCGTGACCCAATAGCCTAAGCGCAAGTAATAAGCAAAATACGTAGATCCAACACACAGTAATACATCAATGATTAAAACAATCAAGCGCTTAATGGATCGTGGCAAAGTCAAGGTGGGGCTAATTAACTTTTTAGCAAGTTCATGGTAAAGCGCCATTCAATACTTTCAATTCAATACAGCAGTTAAGCTAAATAGAGTAATGCTTGTATTTTAAATACTTACAGGATTTAATGCTATAGGCAAAGCTTAATCAATACTTCTCTTATGATATCGCCCGCTTCCTGCATTTTTTCAGCAGAAATTGTGGGGTGAACTAAGAATACAATAGTAGTTTCCCCAAGCTCTTTAGCCATGGGTAGCCTAGTGGATGGTCTAAAACTGGTAGATTCAAACGCCTTCTCCAAATAAACTTCAGAGCATGATCCAGAGTAACAAGGCACACCAGCCTCATTGATCGCTCCGATAATTCGTTCCTGATTCCAGCCTGGCGCTATTTTATATGGATTAAGATAAATGTAGTATTTATAAAAAGCATGCTTACACTGTCCCAAGTCTTTGGAAACGCATTTTTTATTGACATTACTGCATTCTAAATTACAGGCAAAGGTGGGCAACCTCAACAGAGCATTTGATCCTAATAGGCTGCTCAAGTTCTTCGTCAGTATTTCTGCATTTTCATTGCGACGCGAAATCCAGTTAGCTATTTGCTTCAGTTGAATTCGGCCAATCGCTGCTTGCATTTCCAACATGCGCCAATTAGTTCCAAATGATTCATGTAACCATCGATAGCCTGGCGGATGTTCCCGCTCATAAACAGCCTCATAGCTTTTTCCATGATCTTTGTAGGCCCACATCGAACGCCACAATAATTCATCATTAGTTGTTACCATGCCACCTTCACCACCCGTAGTCATGATCTTGTCTTGGCAAAAACTCCATGCGCCTATATGGCCAATAGTGCCTACACTTCTACCTTTATAAAGTGCTCCGTGTGCCTGCGCACAATCTTCTATCACTTTTATCTTATGCAAACATGCTAAAGCCATGATGCTATCCATATCACATGGCCAGCCACCTAAATGTACGCAAATTATTGCGCGTGTCTTAGAAGTGATAACTTTCGCAATCGTCTCTGCAGTGATATTGCCACTATTGTGGTCTACATCAGCAAATACCGGAATAGCGCCAATATTTACCACACAAGAAATGCTGGCAATAAAAGTTCTGGGGGTCACAATCACTTCGTCACCCGCTTTAATTTCTAAAGCCTGCAAAGCGACATCTAGCGCCAGTGTGCCATTAGCTAATGCAACAGCATATTGACTGCCACACCATTTTGCAAATTCATATTCGAATAATCGGCACTCTTGACCAGTCCAATAATTTACTTTATTAGAAAGTAATACTTTTTGAACTGCCTCTGCCTCTTCGTTGGTAAAGCTAGGCCAATTTAAAAAATATTTAAGGGAGGACATTGGCTTTAGCTAATCAAGAATGGGTTTGAGAGGCTGCAACACTAATCATTGTCACTCCATCTGGCACATCTTTCACAATTACTGCCCCCGCACCAACCATGACATTGGCACCAATCTTGATTCCATGACGAATACAGGAACCAACCCCAATCCAAGAAGTCTCACCAATCTCAACACCACCAGAAATATTAGCACCGGGGCAAACATGAACTCCCGGCCCAATAATGCAATCATGATCAACTGTAGCCCCAGTATTAATAATACTAGCCTCACCCACCTTCGCTTCAATATTGATTACAGCTCCAGAAAATACTACCGAACCCTGACCGAGAGTTGAGTTGGGGCTAACAAAAGCCTTCGGATGCACTAAGGAAATAATCGGGGCACGCAAATTAATGAACTCACGCGTCTTATTTAGGCGGATTACACAATTGCCAAACGCAACTATCACGCCATCGTATTGAGTTAAATTAGCGAGTAGATTTTCATAATTTCCTACCACTGGCCAGATACTATTTTTTTGATGTTGTGGCCAAGAATCGTCATAAAAAACGATTTCTTGCCAACCCAACATGCTGGCAGTATCGGCAACTACCTTACCGTGGCCTCCAGCACCATAAATGGCAAGCTTTCTCATGAGTTTCCAGTAAATTTTTTCATTGTGTCAGTGTCAGAGGCGTTGATACCATCTCTACGCAATACCTTCATTAACGTCATGCATAAAATTTTCATATCCACCATAAATGATGCATTTTCTACATACCAAACATCCAAGCAAAACTTATGCTGCCAACTTATTGTATTGCGTCCGTGAACTTGAGCCCACCCAGTGATCCCGGGTCTGACAAGGTGACGCTTAGCCTGCTCTGGGGAGTAAAGCGGAAGATATTCCATTAATAAGGGTCTAGGGCCTACAATACTCATATCCCCATACAATACATTCAATAACTGTGGAATCTCGTCAAGGCTAGTTTTGCGCAAAAAAAGACCCAAACCAGTTAAACGCGCTCCATCAGGAAGCGTATTACCTAATATATCAACCTGTTCAGACATAGTTCTAAATTTGTATACTTCAAAAGGATTGCCATTAAGTCCAGGCCTCATTTGGCGAAACAGAATGGGGCCACCCATCTTTAATCTAATTAATACAGAAACTAAAATAATAATAGGTAAAAGAAGTATCAACATCAGCGCAGATAGCGTAATATCAAATAAGCGCTTAAGCATGACTTCTGTAATTGTGAATGAGCGAGTGGTAATAGCTTAACTGTGCACTAACAATGCGCGAAGTTGGAAATAATTCTAATGCTCGTTTCTGGGCAGCCTCACCCATTAATTGACGATTCTTCGGGTGCGTTGTCATTAAACGTAAACCTTCAGCTATACCAGCCAAATCCCCAGGCTCATGCAATATACCCGTAACTTCATCAATAATAGCATCAGTAATTCCGTATATACGAGATGCGAGAGTCGGAATCCCTACGGCTGCCGCCTCAATAGTAACCAAACCAAATCCCTCTCTATAGCTGGGCAAGCATAAAAAATCAGCAGCGGCAAAAAAATCTTCGGGGTTATTTACAGAACCCACAAATCGCACTTGATTACTTTTAGAGTTGGCTAGTTTAAGAATTTGATTTGACAAGCTCTCTTCATCCGGACCCACAAACATTACATGTAAATTAGTTAGCTCAGGGTGAGATGCGCCAAAGGCGCGAGCTAAATCCAAAACGCCCTTATCTATTTTGAGGCGCCCCATAAATAGAGCAACAGTTGCCTCTACAGGGATCCTTAATTGAAAGCGTACTTTCTTTTTGACTTCCTCATTAGGCTTAAATCTGAAAGTATCAACCCCACAGATTGAGCCATTACCAAGAACCTGAATATCCTGAGCCTTTACAACTTTTTCCGCAACTAAGAATTGTCTTTGGGAGGGGCTATCGGCCAAGAGTGAAGTTGCCAACGCAGATATCAGACGGTCAAAGCTCTTTAAATAAAATCTTGAAAAACCACTTTTAGTAATCCATACCTGCCCTGTAAACACATGAACACGAATTGGGACTCTGCAGATCCACGCAGCCAACATACTTAAGAGGCCGGCCTTAGGTGTAATGGAATGAACCAAAGTAAATTGATTCAACGTAAAAAAAGAAATTAACTTCAATAAAGAGATAATGTCCTTAAGGGGGGAAATTTTCCTCTCAATTGAAATGTCAGCATAGTTTACATTCTGTACTAGCTTTGCAATGGGGATAGTGCCAACCCTTCCACACACAACATGAACTGAATATACATCTCTAAGTACCTGCAAATGACTCGACATAAATGAAATCATGGTTTCTGGAGCGGCTGAAACCAGAGCAATCCGTTCTGGCCCATCCGCTAGTTGTGGTTTAGACATTAAAAATTTTACCTTTGTTAAACATCTATTTATTGTAAGAAAATAGAATATCTTAATTTTTAGAGACGCGAAAAGAGGTTATATATCTACAAAAAATACTAATAGAGCGCGTCAGATAAATTGAATTTTTATAATCATTTAATACTATTTTTGTAATTAAAAACCTCGTCTAGTTGAAAGTAGATAGAACTTGACTATTTCGTTTAATCCATACTCCATGGAAATATTTTGGCGATAACTAAGTTGTGACTTAATTTTATCGCTTATATAAATTGCCCGCCCAGTCAGTGCATCAACTCTTGCCTCTGTCAAGGGAAATTTCGGAATGACTTCAAGCAGCTTAACACCTATGCGTATTGGGAATTCTGGCAATCTAATCGATGGCCTTGGCACGCTAAGCGCATCCGCTATAATCGAAACGAACTGCTCCATAAAAAGATGATCGGACAGGTTGTATATTTGTCCGTTAGCATAAGAACTTTTGCCAACTAATAGGAGTGCATCCACAACATTATCGATATGAATATAATTTGCTATTGCCCCAGGCTTTCCAATAAGAAAAAAAATTCTTCGTTGAATCATTGCAATTAAGTTAAAAATAGATTGATTTCTCATTTCGACACCATATATATTTGATGGTCGCAATATCGTGTATTCAAATGCACTATGAGATGCAGCCGTTCTCACTAAATTTTCGCACTCAACTTTGGATACCTCATAAATTCCGCTAGCTCTCAATTCAGATAGTTCCGTTATGTTTCCGTCACGTCTTTTACCATACGCTCCGGCACTGCTTAACTGTACCCATCGTCCAATTCTTCCTGTAGCTGCATTAATCAACCTTACCGTACCATCAACGTGCATCGAATGCATTCTGAGCTCATCGTGAACCTCTCCAGCGCAGTGATAAAGAAGATCCACACCATCAACAAAAGACAATAAATCCGAAGACCTAGACAGGTCACCCTGATATAACTTCACAGAATCAGGCATTCCAGTCTGGCTAAGGCTGCGCCTGGATAATACACGTACGGAATCACCTAGGGCAAGATGTCTCAATACCAATTTATGGCCAATAAATCCAGTTCCTCCAGTAATAGATACGATCACGAAATAACCTAAGATAAATGAATACTGGATTGGAGGTTCTGATGAATAACTTTCCTAAAGAAACCTTCACGTAAACCAGAAAAAAATCCTTTGATGACACTCAACGAGCGTGAGCTAGCTGTCTGCACTACAGCTTCCAGAAATAATCCAAACAACAACCACAGAAAGGAAAGTGTTGCCCAATTATGATTGCGTCGCTTCTTGTAATAAATAATATATTCAATCAATTTTCTTCGCTGCCTGGGTCCGAGAACTTCACGATTGATTGGAGATGAGTAGTGCTCCAGACGAGCATTTGTATTTATATACAAACGTTCACCATAATGCATTGCAACTCGGGTTGAGAAATCTATATCTTCAAGCATATGAAAACCATTTGCAATGTCGAATGGAATAACATAAAAGACTTCTCTCCGCCATGCTGATGCTCCCCCAGATAATGTGTTGCAAGCAATTAGTCTATTTTGACGCCCAATACACTTTTCATAAATATCTAACCGCCGATCTTCAAAAATACCGCGATGAAATAAGTTGAAAAAAAATTTATACCCATATTGGTATTGGGGTACATTCGTTATAATTCCGCAGCACCCGATCATTGAGGGCTGATCGTCAAACCCTTTTTTTATCTCCTCGAAATACTCAGGCTCGAGAACTATATCATCTTCGAGAAAGCAAATGATGTCTGATTTTGAAATATTGGCTGCCACATGCTTTGCTTCCACCAAGCCGGAAATATTCGTATCATGAATGTAGATGAGTTGCATGGGCACTACACCCTGCACAAGCGACCGAACCAAAATGGAGGATTCATTGCTAAGACCCTGGTCTATGATAATTAATTCGTCAGGCAACCTAGTCTGGGCACAAACTGATGTTACTGCCTTAGCAAGATCGATTGGGCGATTACGAGTCGGAATTACTGCGGTAAGCATATGCAACCTTAGTGACTAAGCAAATTTTATTATCCAAAGCTTCTAGAACTCCAAATCAAAGTTGCAAGAACTTTTCAACACCTTAGCGAAACAAAACAATATCAGATTTATATTCTCATCAAAGACGGTAAAAACCATAGCCTGAAAGCATAGTTCATGGATTTGCATAAGTCGAGAGCTAGTACTCAATAGGGAGGCTTAAAGGGGTATCGTTCAATATAGACTTATCTGTAGGCACAAGAGCTCTCTTTAGGCTCCCGTAATGCTAGTAAAATTATATCCAATCAAAGAGCTCAAACCGTCAATTGCTTTATCGGGCAATGGACCCAAGTCCTAGTTACTTCTTATGTGGGCGGTAGCCATTAGGCCATTTACTTCAATGTTTTTACCGATCAAGCGGCTGATGACAGCCTATGCTGATAGCTGAGCTGCCAAAAGCAGGGCAAAAACGCTATGTCAGCAGTCGGGATATGAGGGGGCAGATAATCCCGGCAGAGGACGGATCAATGAGCGCCAAGGTTATATTAAAACCGAGCTTGGCCTCTTGGTAAGACGATACCATGACTCGTGCAGCCCACAAATTAGCAGTTTTGACCTTAGTTAAACGCAAGAGTAGATGCGCCGTTTTAGTCAATGTCAAGAACAAAACATCGGATTTAGTCAGCAGCAATATCATGAACAGACTAGAGCCCTTAGCCCTACTGATGAAAACCATGACATTTGAGAACGGGAAGGGATTTGCAGAACTTAGGCAAATGCATACAGCCATTCAATAAACAACTTACATAGTAGACCCTTATGCCAGTTGGCAGCGGGGGGATCAAATAAAAACTTAAATGGCCTGCTAGTCAAAACATCCACCATCACGGATGAGGAGCTTAGAATGATCTAAGATCGATAAAATACCGGGCAAAGAAAACGGCTGGGATTTAAAATACCACGTGAATTCTTTATACAGTCCTTAAACCGTGTTGCACTTCAAGTTTGACTCACCTCACTTTTCAAGAAATAATGCATTTTTATTCAATTGATATCTAATAATATATCAATTTCCATTATATGATTCTTTGTTGGCTTAATTAAATATCTTTGCGCATATTCTTTTGCAGAATTACCTAATTTAGTTCTAAGACTTCTAGATCTTAGAAGTAAATTTACAATATTAATTGTTTGTTCTGAATTATTTGTTTGCAATTTAAATTCAGCTGCATCATCAAGTGGGTCTCCAGATAGAATATCTCCAATATCAACAAACAATGGAATGCGACCATATTGCATTCCTTCAATTACTACAGTTGAAGAGCTGTAGGCAATACACCAAGCCTCTGAAATATCTTGTTCAAGACTCCGGTTTTCTGAATAAATTGTTCCGATAGGCCATTTAAATTTTTCGAAAATCTCTTTGACTGGAATTGTTGGATGAGAGCGAAATATCAATTGAATTTGCAAACCCTTACTTAAAACATCAAAAAAAAAGTTAAAAAGTCTAAATGCTTCACTTCGATTTGAAGATAATGATATTAATATTTTTTTTCCCGGCTGTGAAATTTGCATATCACTCATTCTCATAGCCGCACCAATGATTAATCGATCAAAATATGCAAATGGAGAACTTTTTATCAAGCGCTTAGCAGTAATCTCACCACAAGTAATTATTTTATCTGGTAATTTTTTAATTGATTCCATCGTTTGTCTATTCAGTAAAGCGCGATGCCTAGGCGTTAGCGAAGAATGTTGATATCCAACAGTTAAAACCCCCAAAGCTTTTGCCTGAGTAACTAAACTACACTCCCAAGCTCTAGCTTCAAATGGAAATACAACTGTTTTCGGAGAATAGTATTCGAGCATGCGTTTCCACGCACGCTTCTGCAATGCTAGCTTATAAACATCGCCACGATTAATTTCATTTAGCCACAATTGTCTAAGCAATCGTTTATTAAAAGAATCTTGCTTAAGTTTGTAGCACATCTTTACAGCAATCCAAACGTCTAGCAGTGCAAAGATAATATCAGTCCAATGTAATAGAAATTCAAAAGGAATTTGATTTTTATTACTCTTTAGTCTAAAATCATTTCCGCTTTGCTGGTATACCCTTAAAGGCATATGCTTGCTTTGCCATGGCCACTTGCCAAAATATGAATCCGATTGTTCCGCAGATAAAAACCTACCGATTGAAATCCAACAAACTTGGCTAATTATTTTTTTTTGCACTTTTTCACAAAATAGTTTTCTAATTGAGGTTTTAAATAAATGCAAAAAAGTTGTAGTTAATCTCAGTTTATATATATACAATCGAACTTTTTCGTTTAGAATTTTTAATTTATCTATGGGAATATCTTTTGCTATTAAAATAGCAACTTTATTATTTTTTTCTAAGATGAGATGAATATAAAAAAGTTTTTCTACATCAGCCCAATCGGGTATCGAAAGAGGAATCCCTGCGGAAATTGGGAATATGTAATCCTTATCTTGCCTATCTGCGTCAATAAAAAAATCGTTGATTTTTTTTTCAATACATTTTCGATCTTTTGATATTCCAGACTCGATCTTTCGATTTAAAAATTTATCATTTAAAGAGTTAAGAGACTCTAACGACAAATCATTTTCACCATAGATAGTCCACTGTGACAAAGCTTGATTAGATAAAAAAAAACAGACTTTATTAGGATTATTTTCCAGAAAAAGATTCAAATTCATTGATCTAAAATTATTTAGTTTTGAAGTTGTAATGTCAAAGGTATTTTTTTAATAAATTTTGCTGCTCAATGCTTGACTCGACATAGCTTTTAACAAGTTGCGCCTCATGTGGTTCATTTACCGAAGGTAGGCTAGGTTCTACTGAAATAGATTTGATGATATGACCATATTCGATAATTCGCATCTGCTCAATAAATTCGCATTGCTCTATGGATGAAGGTGGCAATTCATTTAATTCAAGGAGAAAATCTTTTCTATAGGCAATAATTCCTAAAATTTTCCTTAAAAAATTCTTTTGAATATGAATATCACTGTAGAAAGGTGATCTTCTAAAGCAAAATAAAATCCTATTATCCTTACCAATAGCGCATTTCACAAAAGAATTTCGATCAAGCTCATCATAAAATTCAATTGGGCCAGTAGCATTCCAAGCAGTATTTTTTGGATCTAATTTAATTTCTTTTATAAATGCTTCAAGATGTCGAGGTAAGATTAATGGCTCATCACCCTGAAGTAACATTACATGCGAACAATCAATATTTGTTACAGCTTCTGCCACTCTCGTTGTTCCGTTTTTATGATTTTTAGATGTCATGATTACTTTTCCTCCAAACCCTCGCATCGTTTTTGCTATTTCCTCATCACATGTTGCCACTATCACATCTGCAATAGCATTAGACATTAGTGCGCGACGACGGACATGCTCAATCATTGGCAAACCATAAAAGGGAAATAGAATTTTTCCAGGGAATCTAACTGAAGCCATATGTGCCGGTATAACTGCAACAATTTTCATATATTTAATAGTTTTATTGTGGAAAGACACCACAATCTACATTAATATTTTGACCTGTTACAGCTGATGCAGCATTTGAGGAAAGAAAAATACACATTGCACTCACTTCAGCAGCGGTTGGTAAACGTTTTAGAGCAGCATTCTCGTTAGCAAATTTATTAATAAAATTTTTAGAATCACCAAAGGCTGGGCTATGAGGACTTTTTAAAGCCTCTAATAACCCGCTAGTAGGAATTAAGACTGGGCATACACCATTAACCCTAATTCCACGAGGTCCTAATTCTTTTGCAAGGGATTGGGTTAAGCCATTCATAGCAAATTTAGTTGCTACATAAGCTGAATTATTCGAACTACCGCGCTTACCTGCAATACTCGATATATTGATAATCGAACCTCCAGCTTTCATTACTGAAGCTGCGGCCTTGCAGCCCCAAAATGCCCCTTTAAGATTAGTAGCAATGATGTCATCAAGGAAGGTTTCATCAACAGCTGAAATAGGTCGCCACTCTGAGTATCCTGCATTGTTAATAAACGTATCTAAATGACCAGTTATGTTCATAGCCTCCCTAACCAAATTAATTTGCGCATTTTCATTCCGAACATCTGTTTGCACACAAAAAACTTTTTTTCCAAACCGCTCAATAAGTTTAGTAACATCCCTTGAGCCAACGAATACAGCATAACCAGCATCAACAAAAGCTTCAGTAATACTTAGCCCAATGCCGCGATTACCCCCAGTAATGATTACAGTCTTTCTGCTCATTATTTTAATTAGCCAATTAAGTTATGAAAATATGAGAACCACCTCTGCCTAAATGGACATACACGAAAAACCTCCATCAACCGCAATCTCAGCGCCTGTAACAAAATTTGAAGCGTCAGATGCAAGCCACAGAGTTGCACCAATAAGTTCATTCGGCTTTCCAAATCGAGCCATTGGGGTGTGATTTAATATTGATTTCTCACGCTCAGGCGTAATGAAATTTTTTTGATTCCACTCGGTGGGGAAAAAACCAGGTCGGAGAGCATTAACTCTCACACCCTTAGTTCCCCATTCCCTTCCTAAGTTCTTAGTTAAATTCACAATACCAGCCTTAGAAATTGAATAGGTGAATGCCTTGGATAATGGTGGACCTGCAGACGCAGAAGAAATATTAATTATCGAACCACTTCCTTGCTTTACCATGAATTCCCCAAAGACTTGACAGCCTAAGAATGTGCCGGTTAGTTGCGAGTTAATTATTGAATACCACTCTTCAAGGGAAATTTCAAAAAATGGCGTAGGTCCATTTATCCCTGCTCCATTTATCAAAATATCAACCTGACCAAATTTTGTCAAAATTGTCCCGAGTGCTGCGATGTGATGATCTTTTTTAGTTACATCGATGGCCAGTGGTACAACCTTTTTATTTCCCTCCATTTTTAGCTCGTTCGCAACGATGATTGCTTTTTCTAGCCGAAGATCTAGCACAGCAACAGCGCAACCGGCACGGGAAAATCCTCGAGCCATTTCTCCACAAAGATGGCCGCCTGCTCCTATAACTACAGCAACCTTACCATCAAGGTTGAAAAGCTGATCAAGATATGTTCTCATATTTATAAGATCTTTAACGCATTGCCTTAATCATATCCTTCATCTGAGCAGCCCACCTCCATAATGCAAACAAATCTGACCCTAAGATTGCGTAGTTATATCCCAGCTCAAAGAGAGCTCTGACTGTAGCATGATTCGCATCCGAAACTTGTGTTCCACAACTTTTTCCATATCGCTCACATGCATTAATTACCCTTCTGGATGCCTCAATCACCATAGGATGTGTAGTTTGTCCAGGTACCCCAAGGGATCCAGCTATATCTAAAGGCCCAATCATTACTCCATCCACCTCATCAAAATTAATTAACTTTTCGATATTCTCTACAGCCTTGATTGATTCGATCTGCAACATAAAAGTTGAAGTTTCATTCCAGTTTTGAATATATTCATCAAAATCGAAACCATAGGCCTGAGCCCGATTAACTCCATAGGTGCGCCGTCCAGTCGGTGGATATTTGATGTCAGAAATTAAGGCCTGTACCTGCTGAGTCGTTTCCACCATCTGAATCAATAAACCATCAGCGCCAGATTCAAGTAGGGGTTTAATATAATCATTAGAGTGTGATACAGGTCTCGGAATACATGGCACCCCTTCGGATTGGCTAGCTGCAATAATTCGCTGACCCTGCTCTATCGAAATGGTGGAATGCTCCATATCAATAAAGATAAAGTCAAATCCAGCTCTCGCAAAGGTTTCAGTAATGGATGGGTGTGCATAAGATATCCAACCTGCAAATAAAAGCTCACGATTTCGAAGTCGTTTTTTTAATGTGGCGCGCTTCTCAAATATCGTATTCATTACATATCATCTCCATAAGTAATTTTCATGAAAATCCTAATGCACATAGTATGCTACTAACTCATACTAAACTACAGTTAGAAAAAAGTGAAATGTAATCGATATTTGCAACTTTCAAATACTCCTCAACAGAACAGATTCTCATACAAATCTGTATTCACATAGATAAACTGAGAATATGAACAACTACTAGAACTATAAATTTTTAATTAGATCTACTCGAACTATTTATTTTGTCAAAAATTTATGGTTTTACACACTAAAATTATTATGAATTGAATTCTAATAATGCCTGAACAGCTGGGTGCAGATGCAATAGGCCTACCAAAACTCCATTGCCATCAACAACAGGTAGATCCCAAATTCTTTTATGCTTCATCACCTCAACGGCTTGTATCAATGTGTCGTTCGGTTTGATAATCAATGGTGAGAAAATTGCATGATCTAATGCATCGTCTACAAAAAAAGCTGAAAGTGGTTTTTGGACTTTGAGTAACTTTCTACGGAGATCACCATCTGTCAAAATTCCAAGTAGTTTTTTTTCCTCATTAATAATACAAATTATTCCCAGACCTGTGCAGCCCATTTTTTCTAATGCCTCTTTCAGAATTGTTTTTTTTTGGACTACGGGAATTTCACTATCTGTGAGCATAACATCTCTAACTAAAATAGAACTGTTTTTAGTTAACATTGTCTTCTCCATATTTATCAAGAAGCTCTAAACGAAATTCGTGAATCGCCTTAGCTTGCCCTAAAATATTTTCAAGATATTTAATATCTAATACCGTATTTGCATCTGACATAGCATTCTCCGGATCATTATGGGTTTCCATGAACAAGGCATTAATCCCACAAGCAACTGCAGCACGAACAAGATATGGGATAAATTCACGCTGACCTCCTGAAATATTACCCATCGAAGTCGGCAACTGAATCGAATGTGTTGCGTCAAAACAAACTGGATAACCTGTTTTGGACATAATTGGGAAGGAAGTGAAGTCATTAACAAGCATGTTATAGCCAAAAAATGTGCCGCGATCTGCAAGTAACACTTTATTACATCCAAATGCTTCGAGCTTGCGCACAGAATTTTTCATATTCCAGGGACTCATGAACTGTCCTTTTTTCAAATGCACTGGCCGATCAGTCAAGGCTGCGGCCTTGAGTATTGAAGTTTGTCGACATAAGTAAGCAGGCACCTGCACCAAATCACAAACTTGGCCGGTAGCTACAGCCCATGCTGAGTCCGAAAAATCTGAAACAACGGGTATGCCAAATTCTTCACGGATATCTGCCAGAATTTGTAGGCCATCATCTAGTCCGAGTCCATGGTAGCTGTCAGGAGCTGAGCGACAGTCTTTGTCATAGCAAGATTTGTAAATCCAAGGAATACTGAGGCGATCACAAATCTTCTTAATCGCACCAGCCATCATGAAGGCGTGGTCTCTACTCTCAATAGCACAAGGGCCCCCGATAAAAACCAGTGGTAATCTATTACCAATTTTAATCTTTGCCACCCTACCGTAACCAACTTCAATTACTGTGCCGTTCATTTCCTAAACCCCTTCAAAATTCTTTTAGAAAAAACTTACATGTCAATGCTAGCATTCTAATGCTTTTGGCTTAATAGGTTAATTATTTAAAAAAAATCAGTGTAAATTTAATTGTTTGAAGAATTATTCCCAATACGATAATTTAATTTTTTCAATACAAAAATAATTCTTCGAAAATTTTTAATTTAATTATTTTAAAATAATGTATTTGATAAAATATTTTTTGTAAATTATTGAATTTTTTTTAAATTTATGTATTATTTTATTCATCAGTTCTTGAAATTAATGGTAACTAAGTTTAAATAAAAAAATATAAATTCAAATAGGTCTAAAAAAATTATTTTTAGAATAAGATATAGATATGCTGATACCTGACAATCTAAGTTGCCGCCCCCCCAAATTTTCAGACAAGCTCCGCAGTCGCATCCTTTTTTGGCGAAATTACTCTAGTAATAGATTATGCCCCCCCCTCACTCCTTCTCAGACCGAAACTGTAAATTTACTCCGTGAGGAGGGGTACGTTACTCTTAATGGCTATCTGAAACAACCAATTCTAAAAAAAATTCAAGATGAACTAGAAAGTTCAATTCAATCATTGCACTTTACTATGCCAACAATCGCTCAGTCCCGAATAAATCCAAGACTACATCGTAAGCTCATTGATAATTTTATGTTTGGCACTCCACAACAGATTCAGTCTTGGGGGGTCACCTTCGATAAACACGAAGCAGAATCCTATGCACAGGTTCTGCGTGACTTTAATCCATCAACGCTTACTGTACCAATGCTAGCTCTATCGGAAACCTACCGCCAAGTCTGGCTCGATCCTTTTATACTAGGGGTGGTATCGAACTATCTCGGAATGATACCAAGCCTCGCTGAGGCTTATGTAAGACGAAATTTTCCGGCTCCGTATCGAACCATGAACCACTACTGGCACCGAGACCTTAATTCCATGCACCTTGTAAAGATGTTTGTTTTTATTTCCGATTGCGAATTGGAAAATGGTCCGCATGAGTTCATCCGTAAGACACATCGTCGCAGCGATGTGCTTAACGGTAAACGCTATTTCTTGGATGCCGAGGTCAATGCCATCTATCCCGACGACTCACCTGACCGTGCAGTAAGTATCGTTAAGGCTGGTACAGTTATTCTTGAAGATACCCATGGACTGCATCGCGCACGTTTACCTAATGCTGGACATAGAGACCTCGGTTTTGCAGTCTATATGCCATTGCGTCCCTTTTATCCCCATCAGAACTATCGATTCCCAGCAACTGCCTTAAATGGGTTATCCGAGTTTCAGCGTATCTTTGTGCCCCCAGCAATGATCCGCAGCTAGCGTCGCTGTTCTGAAGTGAGGGGCCTACGCAATAGTGCGCGCAACCATATCCCATCATCCTTTTGATCATAATCCCACATCCGGCAATCAATGCTGTTCGCTAAAGTGCGTAGACCAAATTTACATGCCAGCCAAAGACTAACACGCAAAGCCTTTCCATAAAAGCTACCCATGGACGGCATTTGCCCGAACCCCTCAAGTGCAACAATATTAAAGCCTGCAGCCTTTGCAAGTTGCCTCATCGCAGGCTTATCCATAAAAAGCATGTGTGGAAATACATTACTTTTGAAACAGTCATCACGATAAGGCGTTTCAACATACAGGTAAGCGCCGGGCTGCAGGGCTGATCTTAAGGAAGCCAGCAAGAAGATGGGCGCAACGGTATGCTCCAGAACTTGATTCAGAAAGATGAGGTCATAGGTTGGCTGGTCAGGTATTGTACCGAGGCGGTAGCATTTGAAGTGGATTGATTGCTGTTTGACAGCTTGCGCCGCTTTATCGTCAGGTTCCAAAAAATCGTAGCACAAAACATCTGACCCCCAGGTTTTGCCCAATGCCAACGCCATCCACCCCTGACCGGCACCCACATCAGCAACTTTCCGAGGGGCAACCCCAATCTGTGCAGAGATCCATGCGCAGCGCTGGATTGACTGTGAATAGGTATGAGCACACTGAACGCTAGTAGAAGAAACTAGCTTATTCCAGTACTCGCCACTTACATAGAAACTATCAAGTACTGCCTGCGTCGGCAAGGGTTTGGCAAAATGAATGCCACAATTATTACAAATATGAATTTCAACCAACCCAAGTGCGGTGCGCTGCTCCAGCGTAGCAGGATAAGGCCCGATAGAACGGCTTGACTGCGCGTTACAGCTAGGGCAAGGACAAAACATCTGTAGCCTTCTCTTTCTTGGTGCGGCGATCACGTATCACCACGGCGGGAGCGCCACCCACGACAGCATATTCTGGAACATCCTTTGTAACAACTGAGGCGGCGGCTATAATCGAATGATTACCAATTCGCACCCCAGGTAGCAAGATAGCCTGTCCGCCAATCCATACATCGTTGCCAATTTCAATGCGACCGCCAGTCTGTCCTTGATCCCACATAAATCGATCTATGTCCTCACTTGCATGGTTACTAGCTCGAATCAATGCACCAGGGCCAATCATGACCCCGTCTCCTATAATAATCTCGCCGTAATCAGCAATGATCTGAGCTCCTCCGTTAACGGCAAGACGATTACCACATACAAGGCGCCCGCACTCGGCACGGATGACTGCGCCATCAACAATATAAATATTACGGCCCAATGAAATATTCTCAGGTCCAGCAATTTCTACATTTCTTCCGATTGAAAGCGGCCAACCCACTGCATTCAATCGCAGTGGCCAGTAAATGCGGCGCAATAACCTACCACTTCTAGCTGGAATCGCAGACAAAAGTGCCTCAATCCATAAAAGAACTTCACTACAAAACATCTTAATCATGATGGTTTCATATCAACTCAATTCACGACATCAAAGCGACGAATCACGCGCGCAGGGACCCCCGCCGCTAAACAGTTAGGTGGAATCTCACCCGATACAATGCTTCCAGCAGCAATCACGGAACCACTTCCAATTCGCGTACCTTTTAGTACAACCACATTCAGGCCTATATAAACGTCGTCTCCTATTTCTACCGGTGCATCATGCTCAGTTCCTGGATAGTGCCAACGTGTACTCAATGGCCACAAAGGATGACCATCGCTATCCATAATCTGGCAATTTCCTCCGATCAGAGTTCTAGACCCAATACGAATTTTTTGAGACCTACAGAAAATTGCCATCGAGTTAGCCCCAACACCCTCGCCAATTTCAATTCTTGCTGTAGAAGTATAAGTTCTAATCAAGGTTTGCGAAAAAATATTGAAGGCATAGCGACCAGCACGATTTACCAAATAAAAATGATCCCCAATAATTATTTCGCTACCAGGAAATCGACGAATCTTTACACAACCCCAAATTCGACAAGCCCTACCAAGAGAAACACCATGCCAATGAGACTTCAAACGAAAGATTAATGATGAGAGTATTAGATCGAATTGCTCAAATAACTCAGAGACAGTAAAAGGCAATAAATCGCGCAAGGTGTATTTTTTTAGGATATGAAATAATCGCAAATAAATTACCCCCTAATAGCAATGTAAGAAATAAAAAAATTAGAGACTTTTGTCTCAAATCTTGGGCTGGGGTCCTAGTGCTAGGGTCGCCCATGAAAATCATTCTTGTTCTGCCAAAATACCTGATTAATTTCATTTACAAGACGCACATACCCCTTTACTAGAGGTATCTCAATTTCTTTAAACTTCCAATCTAATTCACTTGTTGGATCATACCAGATTGCATCCTTACCAAGATACCGCGCAATGTAAACAGGTGAAGAATATGGGGCTGCAATTACCATATCACTTTCTAAAATTAAATCATATAAATTCGTATTATTTTTAGCTAGGAGAACTTCATTAGAATTCACTAGCATCTTTACGTTATTAATATATTCTAATGAATGAATATTTTGATGACTGCGCTTGTGCTTTAATATGATCTCTATCTTTATTTTATTTCTATGTGAAAAATTTTTTGTAGCATTGATAATATCAAATAAGAACTTACTCATATTTTTTTCGTTATAGAAGTTTCTAAGCAAACCAAAACTTAACTCTGAGTCATGATTAACTGGTGTGATATCAAATAAAATAATTCGCGGTGACCTCTTTTTATGAATTATTTGAACTGATGGCAGACACCAAACAACCGGCGGTACTATTTTATATATGCATGGTAAACATATTTCCTCTAGAAAATGCATAAAATTTTTGGTCCATACCCACTGAATATCTACTTTTATATAACGAAGATTTGGTATCGGCACCTTTTCAGTTTCATCAAAATAACTTACTGGGAAGATATTCTGTGAATACCAAACCATGTGACAGGTGTGGCGCTTGTCTGGAAGCGCAGACATCCAAAGGGATTGTGAAAAATAGTTGGATGTAGTAAGAACTACATCACCCAAACAGTTTTGTCGGCTCATCACTCGAGCCGCTGCATCACTAGCGATATCACGTCCAAGTAATATTAGAATCGGTGCCAGAGATACAGCCCTGAGAAAAATTAGCCCGGACACCACATGTTGCGCTAATGCGCACAGCCAATTATTAATTCCAAAACCTGTCCAGCCTAATGCAATTAATAATGGATCGCGTCCAAACTTAACTCGAAGTGGGTCGGCTGAAGAAATAGGTTGAGTACTTTGAATTGCCAAGTAAGAGGCAGAAGCAAGGGGTAATATGTGTCCATATCGACAAAAATTTAAAAACCGTACATCACTCTCATCGACAAATAAATCTTGCATTCCAACGCCATATAATAGGCTTATCTTTTTTTTTGATGATAATGGTTTAAGGGCTAACAATATAACTAGTAAAGCGTAAGTCCAATGCACAACAAATTCAAAAAATAGCGCTATAAATTTTACCCATGAAAGATGAACACTTCCATCACTTTCGATACAAATTCCAGCGCAATAAATAATTTCATCTTCCGCGAACAGTTTGCCTGTCTTTCTGAATTTCTTTGCAGCAAGGCGGGTAAATTCAAATATACCAAGTTGGGCGATCCGTTGCACTAAGCGGAAGACAATTTGTTCGTCCTTATAGCCGCAAAATCCATTGATTTCATTCGTCGCTTTCTTGAAAATTCGATCCAGACGGATTTGAAAATCTGCGTAGCTGTGTGCGGTAGAAACCATCAAATCTGATCTAGCAAGGGAATATTAAATGACGCATCTATTCCGAGCCTGGTTGCCATTCTGTGATCAGTAATCCTTGAAATCTGCAACGCCCTCGTAGTTTCATCAAAACTGATAGCTCCAAACTTTTCTAGTGCATAATTACCCAAAGTATGGACTAAAGTTGGGTTTAATATGCGCACCATATGTCCACCGTAAGGGCACTCGCGCAAAATAAGGGATATATCTGAACCCTTTAACCCAGACAAAAAAGGATGTGTGGGTGGAATATTAAGCGTCCAGTTCTGACACTCAGGCACAAAAGATTGCAGAAATATATGAGCTCCACAAATAGGGGGGGAATCACCTGTTGCAATCTCATATACACATCCCCGACCATTATGGATTGCATAACCTACAACATTCTGATTAACTGTAACCAAGTCTAGATGAACGCCAAGGTAGGGTAATTTATTCAATATATAAATCCACATCTTTGGATTTCTAAAACAATGCCCGAAGAGACCTTTGTAACTTTTAGCATATAGCGCTGCACAGACCTCAAGATCATCCTTGGTCAAGGATCTAATTGCAATAGTTCCAATTTTTCCCTCCATCTGCGGGTATGTCAATATGTTTAGTATAAGTTTACTGTACTGTGCCACCCCCCAAAAACCAAAACGGGTATAAAAATTATCAACTGCACGTCGAGCGATCAGCATGGCAATATCTTTGTTGTAGCTTGCTGCGACCCTGATTGCTTCTTCCATCAAGACTAATGAAACCCCTTTACCTCGTGAAGACTCAGCTACAGATATTGAGGATATAAATACGTTATTTAATATTTTTCCTGCGAAAGGCATTTCGCAGCTTATCAAAAATGCACTTGCGATCACATCACCATTTGAACGACAAACTACGACAGGCGAATTTTCACTATAGCCAGGATGCTCACACAATAAGAATGCTTTACGTAAAATCGCTGCATCACGAGACCCCTCCGTTTGAAAAAAACTCTTAGCCGCAACCATCAGAGCCTGCTCACGTTCACTATTACTACGAGCAATACCAACATAACTCATACGTCATTCCTAATATAAGGCTTAATTAAATTTAATATTATGCGAAGCTGGCGAATGTTAATATCCTGGTGTATTGGAATGGGGAGGACTCTTACCAATTCACTAGCGCCTGAGTCAAAATGACGTTCAATCATTCTTTGGCCCGAAGATATTCCTGCTTGAAGAGAGAGCATTTCTCCATCATAGTCCTGCTTTAAAACAACAGGGACTGCGCAAGGTAGGCGGTCTGATTGGAGTCTAAGCCATCCCGGGGCAAACGGTCGGACGAGGTCGAACTTACGTCGTCGGTCAGTTACAATATCATCCCATCCATCAAGCGCATCCAATATTTCTCCTGTTTGAAGTCGAGATGGTTTACCCATCGAGGCTTCAGCCCCTTGCCAAAGGGTATGCACTAAGGTGGTGTAATGCCCAAGTAAACGTAATCCCCATAATAATGTGGCATTTTTACGGTCGTTGCGTAATTGCCGCAACGCAACTGCCACCTCGTAAGAACGACACCACAAAACACCTCCACCTGTCGTTCCAAGAATCTTTGGCAATGACCATATTTCGAAGCCACCCCCACCCTGAAACAATTTTCCTCCGGGTATAAGCAGGCTATCAACACAGTCCTCGACATCGTTCGCTGATAAGCTATGATTCTGACTGAAACCCCATTGCTGAAAAACCACTTTTAGGTTGGGAAGATTGTCCAGTCCGATTGGAGTAGCAACCCGAGACACAGCATCTAAAACACAGTGGCTGGCAAAAGGAAAGATGCCCACCTTGTCACCGCGACTCAGGCCGCTAATCAGCAAGGAAAAGGTGAGTGCAGCGCGTCCGGAAGAAAAAAGAACGGGGGTACCCCCAGGAAACATATTTGCCAGTCTTGCCTCGACCTTTTCAAAAGAAGCAAAGCGGAAAGTATGAACCAAGGCGCGCGAAGGGCGTGACCGTGGCCAGATAAATGGCGAAGAAATCATTCGAGGGGCGAAGGCTCGACGCCACCGTTCTTTTGCAGGTGTACGTCAAGAAAAACAAGGGACTCTCCTCCAAAGGCGCGCTTGAAAAAGCTAATTCCCAACTCCTTTTGGGAAGGACTGGTGCGGGGCGTCATAGGAAACAATTGCTCTCCCATTTCAAAATACCGAAGGCCAAGAGTTTTAGCATACAGAACTGCTACCCAAATTACACCATGACTGATCGGTTTGTCGAATAGGTCACGACAGGAAGCGCTTACTCCATAGAAACAGTGAGATCTCGAGTAAGGGAACAGTGCTGCGCTCACTAGCTTACCCTCTGAAAAAGCAAAAACACAAAAGGCCTCCCCTGCACACACCATATTATATTGCAAAGTCCAACTTTTCTGCGTTCGCGTTTCGCGGCCAGCAGACTCTATGTGAAGTTGACGAAATTGCTCAATGTGGACGGATGTAATTGAATTTTTATTCAGTATATTAATGGCTAGGTTTTTCTTTCCCCAGTTAACTGCCCATTTATATGACTTGGTAAGGCCCCTATGAAGGGCATCTTCAGACAGTGACAAATCGATAACCTGACTAAAGCTGGGGCTTGCTTTCCCGCCTTGATCAAGTAGAAAGCGACAGAGCGAAGACAGGCGACCGCCATGCAGTCTATCCCTATAGCGGATGATTGTTCCAATTGGCTGCCTCTGTAGCAAAAGCTCGATATCCTTTTGTAAAAGGCGTTGTGCGCGAGCCAAATCAATTGCTGGGGCTTTCTGTTGCTCGACAAAGAGGAGTGGCAAGCCAAAGCATGAAATCTCAACCACGCCTCCTTTAAGAATATGACGAAAAGCTCTCACACCACAGAGAGGCCTTGCATACTCGACCACAACAAATGAGAGGTCATCAACATCTGAACTTCCGCAGTATTCACGGTAAAACTCGAGGCTTACCCGCCCATATAAAGCGTCCAGACAATCCACCCCCTGCAGAAGGCAATTCCAGAGTTGCTCGAAACCTTGGTCACCCATTCGCACTAAGCGCAGCATAATTACCCTAAAGATTGGTAAATACTACTAAAAACAAGTTCAGCAAATTGCCAATCATCCATGGTATCGATATCAATCGCCTGATGGCGCTTAATTGGATACCCAAGAAAGTCTTCGTCGCTGCCAGATCCTGATGTGCTAAGAACGCGCTGACTAGACATGAAGCAAAATTGGCCAGCATCATAGTAAGCGGGGGAAAGATCCTGTGAGCGAACAGAAAACATCCCAGGCTGCATTGGCACCATAACACCGTTGGATTCACGCCGGAATGCCCATTCGACCGGACATGGATATTCAGCTACACCGAGGACGGCTTGCTTACCATGGCCAGAGTCAAACAATGCTGCCGCCCCATGCAGATCATCCACAGTTATCATCGGGGCACAAGCCATAAGCAATGCTACAGTATCAAAAGCAGACCCTTGTTTTAGGTACTCTTCTAAAACATATTTGAGAACCGGCATGATGGGTGTATGGTCGTCTGCTAGCTGCGGTGGGCGCAAAAAATCTACATTAAGACCAATGCTACCTACCAATTCAGCAATCTCATGGCTGTCGGTTGAAACATGAATTTTATCAAAGAGGCCACTAGTGGCTGCAGCCTGTATGATATGAAAGATAATGGGCTTGCCACAAAAATTACGGGTATTTTTATTCGGTATTCGTTTAGAACCGCTGCGAGCAGGGATCACGGCAAGACGCTTATTCATCACTTTAAAATACTTGCTAAAAATATAAATGAAAAATTAACGCGGATTGAATTCAGTCTAATTTCCCATTCAGCTTTAAACCTCATTATTAAAAAAGTCAAATGGCATCTCGACCAGATGTATCCCTTTTTTCTTTGATAGCTTCCTCTAACCACTGAAACACACTGATTTTTCGTCTCATTGCGGCCTCAATCACGTAGCGCTTACTAGCCTCACTGACCCCTTCAAGCTGACCATAATATCGTGTCCTCATGCTACCACCACGAGGTCCTATGTGTGGTACATCCATATTCATTAAAGGTCCATTAACTGATACTTGGAAGCTAATCAAATAAAAGCAGTTACCAAAAACCCATGTTAAATTAACATCTGTGGCCAATGGTGGCAATAGGTCTATCGGCACAACCACTTTCCATAGTGAATTATTGCAGATTGCCGCTCTGCCATAGTCGGTATCTCTCAGCCATGGCGCGACACTTTCATCTCCAAAAACGACCCTTCCCCCAGGTTTTGTGACTCTCGCCATCTCATGTATGGACTGCCGAACATCGTCAAATAGATTTATTCCGCCAAAGTGAAATACCCCATCAAAAAAACCATCAACAAAAGGTAAACTTTGGGCATCAGATACTGAAAGATGAATATTTCCAGTATCAAATGAAAATGAATCGAGACATTTCGCAGCACAAACAACCATTTCAGGTGCGAGATCCTGTGCATACACCGCCCCTTCATTACCCACCGCTTCAGCAACAGGCTGTATATCGCTACCTAAGCCACATCCAGTGATCAAAATTTTTTGTCCACGTTGAATCTGTAATTTTTCAAGATTCCGACGCCGGAATGAAGACTCATCCTCGCCAAAGGTAGAATAAAGCCAAGCAAGCTCATTCGTATAGCGCTCAACCGAAAATGGCTGGTTATAGATATCTAAATTCATTTTTTGCGACCCGCCTTGAGAATAGGTAGACAAAAAAATAGGGATCCCGCGCCCAAAGTGCATTACAGGATATGAGGTACCGTCCTCGGTCACCAATTCTTCACCTTTACTATTGAGTAAAAGCGGTTTTTTTGTTTTTGGGCAAATATATACTGTCATAATAAGTAAAAAGTCTTAAGTATTACCTTAGGTATTAACCAAAAAAATAAAACTAACTGCTAACATTCTGTGGCAGTAAGGGCAAATTTTTATATTCAAGTTCGCCCAATAAATGAGCGCTCTACTCGTGCAAAATTGCAAGCCCTGCTCCATTTCGACCATAATCATTGCCGTTATACAACATATATTTATTGTCACGATGAGCAAAGATAGCGCCATATTCAATCATCTTGGAGTCCCAACCACTTGCAGATCTAGAAATGCCAACCTGTTCATCTAGTCGTGTCCAAATAATGCCATCTTTGGATTCTGCATAACCCATAACATAATCTGCACCAGCATACTTGTACGAGAACCACATCTTATAAGTATCATTTTCTTTAAAAACACAAGGTCGTGCTAATGAGGTTTCTTTAGGGTCTCTGGAATCTATCGCGACAACCGCATTCTGAATCCAATTCACACCATCTTTAGATTCTGCATATTTAATATTGTATCTTGGTAGATCAGCATGCACCCACTCCAATCCAGACACATACCACATACGAAAAAGATCTACATCCCTCAAAACCCAAGGAGCGGTCATGATCCCAAAGGGTTCGCGATCAGATCGTCGAAGAATTGGGGCGCGCGATACACGCGAGAAACTTTTTCCACCATCAACACTCTCAGCCAATCCTGCGACAACGCTCATGCGTGTTGTGCACCGAGGCTTCCAGCCAATATAGTAAAGCAACTTGCGTTTACCAAAATTGATAATGCACGAAGGTGATACGCCGTTGTCATCGAAGCAACCTAACTGGCCTGGACTTAAAAAGGGCTGCTGAGATATTTCAAGCACCCTGTGTGGCTCTAAGAGATCGAGTGTAACAGCGCCAATATGCGAACGATTGTCTTTATCACGTCCTGAATAATATATACGGAATAGATTTCCTTCAATGTGATCGGCTGTAGGCAGCATTACATGGCTTTGATTCCAAAATAATGACGTTTGGGGCACAAGAATTTGCCCAAGCTTTTCCCATTTCACTAGGTTTACTTTCTAAATGCGCTTAGGTAATGAACAATTCATTGTTATTTGGCGGGACAGGCTGATTAGAGCCATATGGTATACAAGGAATTAGTTAAGTTGATACATTTTATATTAAATCTACTTCATCAGATTTCTGTGGCACACGTTTTCCTGGCAAACCCATATACACCTGAAATTTTTCGGTATCGCGCATAATCAGTGCTCCCGCCCCAATTGTACAATAGGGAGCAATTGTTATACCATCGCGTACTGTCGAATTGACCCCGAAATAACAATTATTGCCAACCGTAACCCTCCCTGAAATCACTACATGCGAAGCAAGAAAGCAGTGATCACCAATAGAGGAGTGATGTCCTACGTGGTTTCCACTCCATAAAATAGTGTTATCTCCTATAGAGGCAAAGGGCTGAATCACGTTGGCCTCAAAGACGAAACAATTTTCACCAATGGTAGTTTCTGGGCCCACCATAGCCTTCGAACTAACGTAGGAAACTAACTTGTATCCCATGGCCTTTGCAGCATGAAACTTGGACTCACGCTGGGTATTGGAATCCTTTGCGCTAATTGGAATAAACATTTCGAAGTTCTCAGGTGGATAAATGTTACATACGTCTTCGAAAGCAACGAGAGGAAGCCCGCGATAAGTATTAGAGGAAAGTCTTACCTTATCGACACAAAACGCAATAACGGTGAAAGCAGAATCATGCTCGATATAAACATGAGCTGTCTCGGCCATTTGCCCGTTTCCAAAAAGGATAATTTTTTTCTTTACCATCTAAACTCCCTTTACTTATTTTTGAAAAAACCTCGGTACCCGAAATATCGAGCTTTCCAATACAACATTAGCCAAAATACTCACGAATTATTGTGCATGCCAAGTGAATTTGCTGCCTTTCGTAACCTGGAGTTACCCACAGATTTACAACTTCATTTGCAAAAGCATCGGCATTAGGTAATATCTCACGCTCAGAATCATCTCTGAAAAAATTAGCCAAACAGGGGTACCAGCAAGAGACGTCGACACCAGCATTTCTAAGGAGTCCGACCAATTTATTACGCTCATGGGCTGGCACACGAAAAACGAAACGCCACGGTACTGAACCAGACGCTATCTCACACAAACGAATGGTAGCCGCGTCTTTCAGAAGGGTAGTGTATTCGGTCGCCAACTCCCGCCTTGCAGACACCTCCATCGGCAACATAGGCAATGACGCGATTATTCTTTTTGGGGTAGCGCCGTCCTCCCGATACAAGAATATATCTCTGAAATGATGATGCAACCTCCCTATACGATTAAGAGCCGCAGGATCGTCTACACGCGAGTTCCATTCTGAATAATACTGTGATCTATATTCAGCAAAACGAGCCTCCAGATTAATGGGGGATGGCTGCAGTTGTTCCGCCAATAAGACACAAGCATCATAAATATCATGTCTATCAGTCATTAAGACACCGCCGCCACCAACATCTAAAATTTTAGTATGGCCGAATGAAACTATGGAGATATCCCCAATAGCGCCTAATGGCCGCCCATCCGCATACTCACCACCCTGTGCCTGAGCTACATCTTCAATGACCAGAGTGCCACGAGTACGGGCGTGACTGGTAATTTTGCATAGATCAGCAACATGTCCAAAAGTATGCGCAACAAGCACAGCGCCGATCATAGGATCTTGCTCCAGCACATCTCTAACTAAGTTTGGATCAATTAAGCCGCTATTGCTACAGATATCAACAAATACAGGTTCGCAATTTGCGTAGAGAACCGCATAGAGAACTTGGGGGCAAGCTATGGCTGGTATTATGATTTTTTTCTGTGTAGGTGGAGTCATCATGCAAGCTAGCGCAAGAGCAGTAGTACCGCAACCAACTAGTAAACCGTAATCGCGATGGCATGATTTTGCGACTTTTGAACCGCAAGAAGAGGGATCTGGCGTTAAATGGTATGACATTAATCTACCATATCCCAATTAAGCGGGGTTCCTTTTTCAAGCCGCCTACGAGCAAACTTACCGATAACATCAGTATAGTGCCGGGTATGCATGCCGGTACCGGGGCGAATGCTTCGCACATTTTGTTCAGTCAACAATTCTCCGGCGGCAACAGACTCGCAAACAAAAAGTGAGCGTCTGTAAAGTACTGGGGACTTTTCACTAGGTGTAGGGCCGTAATAAACTCTGCCCAAGGACCGCTCAACAAGTCTGGATGCCCTTACCATTTCTGCAAACTCTTCTGGCTCCATCGAGAATGCAGAATCTGGGCCACCATCGCTTCGTCTAAGTGTAAGATGCTTCTCAACTACACACGCACCCAGTGAAACGGCTGCAACCGCAGCAAAATACCCCATAGAATGATCAGACAGCCCCACCTGCAGGCCAAATGTCATTTCCATGTGGGGGATCGTTAATAGGTTCATTTCATCTGGCGGGCAAGGGTAGGAACTTGTGCACTTAAGAAGAATAATATTTTCTGAGCCCGCCTGATTAAGTGTTTTAATTGCTTCATCGATTTCTGCTAGGGTTGCCATGCCACAAGATAGGATAACGGGCTTACCGGTTGCCCCGATACACTTGAGTAGCGAAATGTCTACAAGCTCTGAAGAAGCTACTTTGTAGCTCTCCACTCCCATCCCCTCTAAGAACTCAACAGCGGTAGCATCAAAGGGGGTTGAAAGAAATCCTAAACCAAGACTCTCAGCTAATGCTTTAAGGTGAGGCTGCCATTCCCATGGTGTGTAGGCCTCAGAATATAGTTGATACAGTGTCGCGCCGTCCCAAAGTGTACCGCCACCTACACGAAAATAAGGTTTATCGGACTCAATTGTGATGGTGTCAGCTGTGTAAGTCTGTAGCTTTACTGCGTCGGCACCCGCAGCCTTGGCGGCCTTGATTACCTCGACGGCCCGCTCATAGGACTGATTATGATTTGCTGAGATTTCAGCAATAAAATAGACTGGGGCTCCAGCACCGATCTCACGACCATTAAATAAAATTGGTTTTTTCACAAAAAAACTCCTTGAACTGGTGCAATTGGCTTCGTCCCATACGGATGATCTCACCGGCGGCAGGACCTTCGTTGAAAAGAATATCCAGTGCACATGTACCTAAAATAAAATCTGGTTGAAGTTGGCGATAAGGGCGGGGCTCGTAATTTTGGAACATGATATCAATTCCAGCTCGGGAAAACGCATATTGATCCTGTTGAAGATATGTAGCTGACCCAATTGGAGAAATGTATTGTGAAGCCCCAACTGATTTGATTATCGATACCAGTCGTTCGGCGCGTCCACTTGTAGGATTCATCTCGGAAGCCATTCTAAAATTGGTTTCAATCCCAAAACATTTACTGAGCCACAAAATCAGCCTCATGTTTAGTTGAACAAGTGAAGAATTGGTTTTGACCGATAACAAGATGTTTTGTAACTCATCCCAGTAGTCTTTAAAATACAATGCCTTAGAATAATTATGCATGATAGTCCTAAGGTGCTTTACAGGGAAATCTGCTACTTTAATTTCAACGTCGCAGACTTTTTGGCCAAAACGACCCTTAGATAATACTGGTACGGTGACCCATTCAAGGCCAGATGGTCCAAGAATGCGATTTCGATGCTGCCAACTTTGCTTTTCAAACTGTACATTATCAAGAAATATAAACTCGTCTACCTGATCTAGTAAATCAAAATAACCGGACCAAGGCAAAAAGGTCGGTTGCATGATTGCAATACTTTTCATGAATTTAGCCGCACAGTGCGATCATATGATCAACGGTCATACTAAAGAGGTTTTCTGTAACTCGACCAACTTCAACCTGATCAAATACTTTTTTTAGATAGTATTCAAAATATCGTTCATTATCAAAGAAGAAAAATTCCTGACCATTTCTAAAATCATAGTTACGGATCAAATATCGATGATCTCCGAGAACTTCTGCACGCGACTGTATTTTATGATTCGGTCCTACTGTAGCGATGTAGACTCTACCCCCAGGCTTAGTTACTCGCCTAAATTCGCGCAATGCTGCAATAACGTTTTCCTGAGTTGACTCATAGTGAATAGTTGCCACCGAAAGCAGCAGGTCGAAGTACGCTGACGGATATGGCAAGGCTCGGTTTTGCCCCTCAACAACCTTTGCCTGATAACCACGCGAGGCAAGAATATTCTCCGCAATACTACAGATCTTGGGCTCGATCTCTACGCCGTGACACTCGCAGCCCAAATCGGCAAAGGGGGTCAGATTGTTACCGAAACCACAGCCGACATCAAGAACTCGCCAGCCTGGTTCTGGCTTTATTGGATTGGCGGAATAGCTACCAAACAGAGTCTTGAGCATTGGTTCATTTGGCCATTTTGAATACCCCCCCCCAACCTTAGCCTCATGGAAATCTGACCACTCTTTAGTTTGTGCTATTTTCATTTGATATCTCTCTTTTTATTCATTTTGTGTCAATTCTCAAGTTACAGTAAATTAGCAATCAGACGCTCGACGCCTTTACCGTCAACAAGGCGCTGTCCTCGTTCCGCCATTTTTCGGCGCTCAGCTGAGCTACGAATTAACGTATTAATCTCTTTACCAATCAGAACAGGATCAGTTGTTACCCCAAGATCCCTCTGCAAACCCTCTCGTGCAAATGGCCTGTTTACCTGATCATGTACCTCATTTATTGAAATCATAATCCCCGGTGTCCCAGTTACCGCCAACTCGTATTTGACCAGACCTGAGGCTGCGACTGCAATGTCTGCCCACAGCATGTACTCAACAAGTCCAGGTGGTGAAAATACTAGCTCTACATCATGATTCAACTCTTTAGATCGCAATTTAATTGAAAAGATCAAGTCCTCAGAAAACAAGGGGCCAATAACGACGCGTAATGACAGTTTTTGCTTGATCTGGTCTAAAGCATCCAAAACTGTCAGGGTCAGCGCTTGTGGGTCTGAGCCCCCAAAAGTCACCAAAACTCGCTCGGCAGTCTCATTAATCTGGCGTATTGGCATACCTGCATACTTTGGGCTCAGTAAAGCATATTCAGGCCCGACCAACATAGTGGCCGAATTGCCAAGAATTTCGGCACCCCCAATGTATGGAATTATAAAGACATCTGCCGTAATCAGCGGCATTTGGGCCGTAAATGAGTGCTCACCAAGACTGTCAATGACAACAATTCTATCAGCCAACATCCGCGCCTTCTGAAATAAAAAAGTTAATTCTGATTGATTAGAAAAAGACATGGGATGTGCTACGTCAATGATCGCAATGGTTTGCCCAACATCCCCATCATAAAATTCCACGGGAACAACTCCTGGCCATGAGGCCTCGACAGCTAAGTGCCCCTGCCTACGAATAATGTCAGCACCCTCTCCAAGAATGAGAAACGCAGTCTCAAGTCCCCGCACAAGGGCGCCCTCTGCAATCGATAAACAGCGATTCAGGTGACCATAACCAACATGTTGGCCGGCAAGCGCAATGAAAAGCAGCCTCATGGGACGAATCAACGAACCTTAAAAAGTGGCACCAAGGGATTACATTCCAATTTTGATTGCAGTTCACCAACCCGAATTAGCCGCGAAAGTTCACCAAAAACCTCTTTATAGCTTGATAGTAGCTGCGTGATATGGGAATCAGTATGGGCGTAACTTAAATTATGCGAACCAATTGTAAAGATCCCTCGCTTAAACATTTCCTGCATATAGTAGGTCTTTGCTTCCCACGAGGAACAAGATGAGGTGTCTTTAAAAACGAGAAAAGACCAGCTTGGATGACCACAGATGGAGAGCAGATCAGACATAGCGAAATCTATAATAATTTGGTTAACTCCGACCAATAGAGTCTCACCTCTAGCCTTTATGGTGTTAATAACAGGTTCAGTGCGTAGCTTATTTAACACAGACTTCGCGGCAGCAAGCGACAAGGTTTCCCCCCCAAAAGTACCAGAGAAAAAGATTTTCTCCACTACATCCATGAACTCTGACTTACCTACTAGTGCCGACAGTGGATAACCATTAGCAAGTCCCTTTCCAAATGTTGCTAAATCAGGGGTAATACCAAACAACTCTTGAGCGCCTCCAAGCGAAAAACGGAAACCTGTAACAGTTTCATCAAACACAAGTAAGGCCCCATGCTCACTGCTCAATGCTCTTACTTTTTCTAGAAAATTATCTTCAGGAAATGTACTGCTCATTGGTTCGATAATCACTGCTGCAAATTCACCTGGATAAGAATTAAAAAGCTGCTTAAGTGAATCGGCATTGTTGTAGCTGAATGGGTGCGATAGATCCTTGACTGCTCTAGGTACGCCAAGATCCCGAGTCGTTGTACCTATATACCAATCTTGCCAGCCGTGGTAGCCGCACACAGCTACTCGATCTCGGCCAGTATATGCTCGAGCAACGCGAATTGCGCCCGATGTCGCATCAGAGCCGGTCTTAGCAAAGCGCACTTTTTCAGCACACGGGATAAGTTCGACCATGATTTCCGCTACTTCCATCTCAAGCTTGTGCGGCAAAGAGAATGTGACACCCCTCTTCATTTGCTCTCTCACTGCGCTGTCGACCTCAGGGTCTCGGTAGCCAAGAGATACACTTGCAAGCGCATTAGTAAAATCAAGATATTCGTTTCCATCGACATCCCAAAATTTTGCACCATCAGCACGGTCAACAAAAAATGGGGAGACTCCAAACGGAAGCTGAGTTTTACTTTTACTGAACGTTTGAGATCCTAGGGGGATAGTATGCAAAGCTCGTTCAAGAAGTTCTTCAGAACACTTGTATCTTATTGACATTTCATTAATCCAATCAAGTAAAATCAGAGCCAGACTTTTAGGGGCAGTATAAAAGGGCTATCCGCAAAAAAACTTGCAAACATTAAAGGGCGCATCCTTATCCGACATTATGCACTTTCAAGATTGTAGGGCAGTTTCAATCCCAATAGATACAGTTGAAATTTCAAGCAGCTCCTTAAATATTACGCACTCTAGCCATGAGAGAAACCCATTAACACTGCAACAAGATTAATTCCCAAATAGTGCCCTTGCTTCTCCTATATGCTTAATCTGAATACTTAGTACGTGATTCCAAGTCGTACATCTTTGGCTCAAATTTAATTCTAATATCAAGCAAATGCGGCGAAGTGCCTCACTGACAGCAAAATCTCCGAGATTACTAGCAAAGGCTTTACAAAAACTGCTGTGGTCTTGTAGTACTGATATATATTTTGCCCCAACAATTTCCGCGTCTAATGGCTTAAGGCTATGTGCCACGGCCTGCCGACACTGCTTGAGCGCTGCGAAACCTAAAGCATACCCTGGATCCATTTGCTTGCATGACTCAAAGTCAAGAATTGCAGAAATTTGATTTTTTTCAACAAGAATGTTGTGGGGATGCATATCATAATGTGCCGCTTGCATCACTCCTGAGGCTGGGGGAGATTTTTTTAAGCTATCCCATTCGGCCCGTATCCTTGGCCACCAGTCCTGGAGTAGCTTGGAATTTTTTATTCCAAATAGCGAATCCCAGTTATCACGCTCGCCCTCGGTCCTACTTAATACCAAACTTTCCCGATCAGAAAAATATTGATGGCCATTGCCACAATTTATTTCTCCTGGTAGTTTCTGAAGAGTTTTTGTAATTCGTGCAGTTATCACGGCAGCCGCCTCTAATTGGTTATCTGAACCAGAAAAATAATCTCCTTCAATAAACGGGAAAAGACTCCAAGAGCCTGATTCAATTTTTAGCACCAACTCACCTTGACGAAATTGAAGTGGAACTGGAACGGGTAGTTTCTCCGAACCAAGCCAGCACATAATCATCAATATGATCTTCACATCATGGATATTTGCCTTTTGTGACCAACGTTTTAAGACATACAACTTGTCCCTACTTTGAAATCTAAAATTGTTTGAGTTAATTCCAAATGCAGCTGACTTTTGGGGAAGATCGTCTAGAAATCTGCAATAATCAGGCAGTTGAGACAAAACCTCAGAAAGCATTAATTCAGTTGGGGTGTCTACTCCAAGCCATCCAGGTCGAGAGGCTGAAAATAGATCAGATTGAAATAAAGATTTAATTGACACCCCTTGTCAGCGCTCCATCTACGCTAAGGCTAACCCCATTTATATAGCCACCCCGCTCGGAAGCTAAAAATGAAATAACATCTGCGATTTCATTAGGATTTGCAAATCTTTTGGCTGGGATTGATTGCTGACTCTCTAATAAAATCTCTTCATAAGGCCTATTATCACGAGTTGCTTTAGCCTGTAAAAGATCCACTAAGCGATCAGTTAAAACACCTCCTGGACAAATGACATTTGAAGATATATTAAACGGTGCCAGCTCAATAGCTAATGATTTAGAGAAGGCTGCAACCCCCGCCCTCATTGTGGCTGATAGCACCATCAGTGGCGAAGGCTCTTTTGCAACGGTTGAAGTAATGGAGATAATCCTACCCCATTTATTTTGCTTCATATTTGGTGCCACTGCCTGACAAAAACGAATTACACTCATAAGGTTGGTTTGTATTGCCATATCCCATGATGCCGCACCATGTTCTTGAAAAGTTCCTAACGGTGGTCCGCCTGCATTATTTATTAAAACATCAACGCCTCCCCAGAGTTTTTCACATCGACTTACTGCTAAGCTTGGTAGGTTAGGTTCGCTAACATCTCCAGAGTATGCCTCAACCTTACCTCCCTTTTTCTCTATTTTTCGAGCTGCTTCGCCTAGGGCTGTTTCATCTCGCGCAATCATCAAAACCTTTGTACCCTCAAGTGCTAAGGTTTGCGCACACGCAAAACCCATTCCTTTACTTGCACCACAAACTATTGCCACACGATTTTTAAGTTCTAATTTCATACTTTTCCTTCAGCGAATCGAAATTTTTAAATTAGACCCACCTTTTTGACAGTCAGCAACTAATATTTTCAAATAATTCAATAAATGTGGAAGTTCTTTTTCAGTCATAGGCAATATATAAGTCTCGATCTCTTTAAGATATTTTTTCCTAACTTTTTCATCTTTATTACGATAAAGTAAAAAAAGGTTATCGAGCTTATCAATAATTTTCACAACTCGACAGGAATGCAAACCTTCCATTATCCTACGATAATATAAGGTCTTATAGGTCTTAGACCACTCAACTGTTCGATCTACTGTCAACACAGACACTTGCGTTGCCAATTCGGGTCCAATTAGATCCATTAGAGTACCTAAAGGGATATTTGAGACCTCTAGAACATTGTGCAATAAACCCAGAATCCCTATATCTGCTTTAGCGGACCCCGAGATCAATATAGATAAAGCGCCGACTCTTAGTGGATGTGAAAAATAGATTTCACTTGTCAGTCCTACATGCTTATATTCTATTGACTCTGCATACTCATAGGCATTTTTTAAGCGAATACGCTCCGTTTCATTCTTCAATGATTCAATTGCCCTATTCCATAAAATTAAAGCATGAGGATCCGGTTTGATTAAACCAAGGGTGCGACGTTGTCTTTCAATATCAATACTGTCTAGTATTTCTAAAAAATTGATCATACTTTTAACCAATAAAGTGGGTTTAGAAGTGCTTCGTCGTCTATACCCAAGTTAGGCAAACAAATTGGCTCTGTATTTGTCTTGAATGCTAATATATCCTTAATATGATTTAATCCATTTACGCCAACTATAACTTGGTGAATCTGGGGGATTCCTGTCACAGAAGCGATACAAGCTTCTAGCGGCGACAAACCAGTATCAAAAACCCAGCGCTCGTAACGAGTCCAAATATCAGACCATTGATTAAACTTTCTAGGTCGTTGGCCAGACGTCATCAAAAGAAGGCCCTGTAAGAATACTGAACGGGCATGAATCTCGATGCCGCGATCCGCTAGTTTATCAAGCCACCCTGATGTGATAAGACGACGATCAAAAACACTCAAAGGCGATTGCACTAAGTCAAATTCTCCAACGGTGAACACTGCCTCTAGTTCAGATGGATGATAAATCGAAACGCCTATTTTTTTTACTAGGCCATCGGCTTTTAAATCATGAAGCGCCCTATAGATTTCTAAACCATTTTGCTCCTTAAGCTGAGATGGTCTGTGAAGAAGAAGGCCGTAAAGAGACTGCAATTTGAGTTTTTTAATTGACTCCCTTACGGCAGAATTAATCCAGATAGAGGTATTTTCACCCTTGGGAACCTCTGAGATTTTGGAAATAACTTTCCAGTTTTGCACCCCAATATTTCCAAGACGAGATTCACTTTCTCCATACCCCATTGCTGTATCTAGCACAGACATACCTCGTCTAGAGGCGTAATCAATTATTGCCTTTGATTCAGTGTAGGAAATTTGGGGTTGCTGTATTGCGATTCCATACGCCAGCCCAAACTGAGCAGTACCAAGAGCAAGTTTCACCCAAGAAACTCCAACAGTAAGGCAATAATCTCATCCTGCTGTTTATTTGTTAGGTCAACATATAGCGGCAAGCTAAGTGCTTCTTCATAATACTTATTACTTTTTGGATAATTTTTGCTAATACAACCTAAACGTTGGTAAAACGGTTGAATAGTAACGGGGATATAGTGTACTTGTGTAGTAACACCTCTTTGACGCAGTGCATTCATAAAAGTTGAGCGGGGAATATCTGCTGCAGCAAAATTAATTCGCACAGGGTAGAGGTGATGCGAGCTGAAGTCACGCCCGGACGTCTGAGCCAATCCAATCAAATTTAAATCAACAAATGCATTATCATAACGCTTGACTAGCGAGCGCCTTCGGGAAATAAATGCATCAATCTTTTTCATTTGTGAAATACCAAGAGCGCATTGAATGTCAGTAATGCGATAATGGAAGCCGAGATCTTGCATTTCATAATACCAAGGGTTTTGGACACCTTGGGTGAATGCTTGGCTACTGATAAAAAATGTATCGTCAAGCTTATTAATGCCGTGACTGCGCAATCGAAGTAAGCGACGATACACATCCTCGCTATTGGTAGTGATCATACCTCCTTCGCCGGTAACAATCGATTTGACCGGATGAAAGGAGAATGTGGTCATCAAAGAATGAGCACAACAACCCACGCGACGACCATCGGGATAAGATGCTCCAAGTGCATGGGCGGCATCTTCGATAACAACGGCACCCGCATCATCTGAAAGTTTTTTAATCGCTGGCATATCACAGGGCAATCCCGCAAAATGCACGGGGACCACGGCCTTAGTATTCGGATTTTTTTCGAGTACAAGCTTTAACGACGCCGGGGACATATTAACTGTAGTTGGGTCTATATCGGCGAATGCAACTTCTCCTCCAGCGTACAAACCTGCATTAGCACTTGCAACAAAAGTTATTGGGCTAGTAATCAAGGTTTTGCCTGGCCCAACACCTGCAATAATTGCTGCCAAATGAAGTGCCGCTGTGCCACTAGAAACGGCAACCGCATACTTTGCTCCAACATAAGTTGCAATCTCTCGTTCAAAAACTTCAATGACTGGACCTTGAGTGAGCGTCCCGCATCTTAGGACATCAACAACAGCTTGTATATCCTCTTCATCAATGTGATGTTTTCCATATGGAATCATAACTTTTGTAACTCCTCAGTAAGGCCTATGAATTCTTGCTGACGAAGAGTTTCAATTTGTGACCGAACGCTCCCTTCTGATCTATTAAGTAATTTTCTTACTTTGTTAGTAGATAAGCTCAGATCAAATGGTCGCTGGATTAATTTGGACTGATTAGACAATAGCCCAGGTACAATTTTACTGGAATCAAGCTTAAATTTTTCAGCAATAATCCTTCCAAACTCACATTTGGAAATGCGATCATCGCCTACAACATTAAAAATGCCTCCAGCATTTATATCAATAAGATCATGAACAACTTGCGAAACAGTTTCAATCAAAATCGGGGTATATAAAACATCTTGAAATAATGTTATCTCTTTATGAGATCGAAGCGCATTAAGAACCATATCGCTAAATGACTGGCGATAACGTGTTCCCCAACCATAGAAATTTGTGCGAATCACCAGTGCCCGCGGATCAATCTCGAGGACCCTAAATTCAGCTTCAGCTTTTGTTTTGCCATAGATGTTTAATGGCGAAATTGGATGATTTTCTGAAACCATTGATTCCTGCCCTGAAAATAAGTGATCTGTTGATATTTGAACTAGTTGAATTCCTAATTTAGCACAGGCTTTAGCTATATTTGAAGCAAGCGTTACATTAGCATGCTGTGCAAGAGCTGGATCTGACTCGCACCGCTCGATACTGGTTAGCCCTGCGGCATTTATAACAACCTTGCACTCAAGCTCATCAAATACTCGCACAAGTTGACTTACTGACTCAAGATTAACCATTTTTGAGATGGTTCCAGCGAGTGAAATATGCCGGTTATGAAGACCCAGCGTAATAACGCAACGATCTCGCATTGCCTGTGCCCAATTAAGTGCCAAAAGACCAGAACCTCCTGTTATAAGAACCCTCTGGCGCATGTTTGTCTTTAGCGGTTTGAAACCTTGTTTTGGTTAGTCGCAATCCACATTTTTAATTCATTGATTGACATCCACGCACGATTGGAATCAGAGCAATATGTAAAACCCTCTGGGACTTTTTTGCCATCCTTAATGCGGATAGGATCAGTCGACCAATCGTGAATCATAGGTAGTATTTTATAGTAACCAGGATAAGCAAAAGTATATGGCGAATCCTCGAGTCCGATCATTTGCTCATGAATTTTTTCACCAGGCCGTATTCCAATTATTTTATGTTCAGCATTTGGTGCCACAGCATTTGCAATATCCAAAATTGTCATTGATGGAATCTTTTTGACATAAATCTCGCCACCGTCCATATCCTCAAAGGCGTGCCAAACCAGTTCAACACCCTGTTCAAGACTGATCATAAAGCGCGTCATGCGCGTATCTGTAATCGGCAATACTTTAGTATGAGCCAGCGACATGAAAAAAGGTATTACGGATCCACGAGAGCCCATTACATTTCCATAGCGCACCACTGCAAAACGTGTGTTGTGAGTCCCCGCATAAGCATTTCCGGCAACGAATAACTTATCAGATGCAAGTTTAGTTGCGCCATATAGATTAATTGGATTACTTGCCTTATCTGTCGAAAGGGCGACCACGCGTTTAATACCAAGGTCAATGCAAGCATCTATAAGGTTCATTGCTCCATTAATGTTAGTTTTTACGCACTCAAAGGGGTTGTACTCTGCAGTAGGCACAATCTTTGTCGCGGCAGCATGAACAACATAATCAATACCATCAAGAGCGCGAGTTAAACGATCTTTATCGCGAACATCGCCAATAATAAAGCTAACGCGCTTGTCTTTTGAAAAATTTTGTGCCATCTCCCATTGCTTCATCTCATCACGGGAATAGATGACCAAGCGCTTCGGGCCATATTTTGCAAGCGTCATTGGGACAAAAGTGCTACCAAATGAGCCCGTTCCACCGGTAATTAAAATAGAGGAATTTTCTAGCATTTTATTAATCTCGTTGCATTAAATTGTGGATGCCCATTAAACTTTGTTTGCCATGGATGCAAAATGGTAGCTGTTTTTACTAAGTTCTTCATAAGTACCGCTTGCAGTCAGTTTACCCCGCTCCATTACATAAATATGATCGCACTTTCGCACCGTGGTAAGGCGGTGAGCAACTAAGATAATGGTAATTTCATTACCAAGATTATTTACTGCCTCCATTACCGCCTGCTCTGTTAGATTATCGAGCGCACTAGTTGCTTCATCTAGAATTAATACTTTAGGATTGTGATAAAGCGCACGCGCAATACCAATACGCTGACGCTGCCCACCCGATAAACGTACGCCGCGCTCCCCAATAATGGAGCTGTAACCATGCGGTAAGTCCTTTGTCACAAAATCATGTAAATTTGCGATCTTTGCAGCGCGCTCAATTAATTGTTGGTCAACATCTTTGCTATTTACACCAAAAGCAATGTTAGCAGACACGCTGTCATCCGCTAAGTATATGTGCTGTGGAACATAGCCGATAGTACGTTGCCAACGGCGGCGATTGTTAGTTGTAATGATTTGATCGTCTACTATAAGTTGTCCTTCTAGGGGCTCTAATAAACTCAGAATTACATCCACCATGGTAGTTTTGCCACTTCCCGTCGCGCCAACAAAGGCTACCATGCTGTGAGCGGGAATAATGAGATTAATATCCTTTAGGGCTGGCTCGGTTGCTTTGGGATAGCGGTACGTAATATTGTTAAGAGATATAGCCTTATTGAGAGACATGGGAGTGATGTTACCTTGATTTTTATTCACCGCTGGATTTAGATTCATCAAGTCTGTATGCAATAAATCAATTGCTGGCCCCGCAAAGCGTAATTGGGTGAATGCTGCATATATTTGTTGCAACGCAGGCATAATGCGGTAACCAATTACAGCATATAGCGCTATAACTGGCAAAGCATCCAAGAAACTACCGCTGATAGTTGATAAATACAACGTAACTAATAACATACCCCCAAAGACAATAGCCTCAAGGAAAAATCGGGGTAATTGAGCAATAATCTGCGCGGTGGTTTGGCTATGGGCATAAATTTGAGCGGGAGCGGAAAACCGCTGAATATAGACATCCTCGAAGCCGCCAACCTTCACTTCTTTTGCGGCACCCAAAGCTTCACTGACTGCAATAAACCGTTCCTGATTAGCAGATAAGCGAGCCTGGCCCAGACGCTTGAGCAAAGAATTCATTAGTGAAAAAATTACTCCATAGGCGATCCCCAGCACTACAGTAACCAAAAATGCTAAATATGGATCAACAACTATTAATAGTGTTAGCAACGCGATGGTGACAACCCCTTGCGCTATTAAAGTCATTAAAGGCATCATGCCAGAATAAATCACAGCACTGACCTCCGAAAGGACAGTTTTGCCTAAATCAGCACTGTTCCTGTTTAAAAACCAACTGTAAGGCTGGTGTAAATATCCCTCGATGAGGCGTTTACCAATACTGAATTCGCGAAAAAGAATAAAGCGAATTTGCAAGTATGTGACCATAGTCTTAAATATTAATGACGCTATTAATAGTAGAAATACGACTATTCCAAAGGCAAACAAGAATTTCATTTGGTCCTTAAATCCTAAACTAATATACAAGGAATTAAGAAGGGCATTAGACTCGACTAACTGAGGATTAGCCAGAACACCCATAAAAGGCATGATGGAGGCCAAGCCCACAACATCAAGCAATGCCATTATCAAGAACATGCCCATGAGTATCATTGCATGTCTACACTCTTGTTTAGTAAGTAAATCTGCTAGTTTTTTTAAAATCTTCATTCAATTACTTTTTGTAATTTACTTCGCTATAAATATCGTACAGTATCATTTTTTTCACTGAAAACTTATCATATGGTTAGCTCAAGTTTCCTAAATCATCTTTTTTATCATAGAGTTCCTTAAGCCTGACATTAAAGAGAAATTAATATAAAAATAGCTTTCTGAATATTTGATCCATTTCCAAGCCCACTTAGATCGCGATTGCTCCTTTTCCTCTTAATTCCAAAATATGGCCTCAAAGTCACACAATAGTATCAGTGACTAATGATAGCCCTAGTGAGGCAGATATAAAACAAATTAAACACTAATAAATAGATGCTTGCAGTCTGATGTGGCCCTTGCCATGATGCACCAAACTGCGCTATCTCTTCAAACCAATCTTAAGAAGATTCAAAGAAGCCTGAATAACTACATTCACTTGGGGAGGATCATTAAGATCTCCTAAATTAAGAATTTTACTGCTCCAATCCCCTTCAGTTTTCCATTTGGGAGAGTCGCAATAAATCTCAATTGTGGGTTTATCTAATACTGCAGATAAATGTGTTAAACCTGTATCTACACCAATAATGAGGGCCGAGTGAGTTACTAAAGAAAATATTTCATTAATCAAAAATGCTCTAGGTACGATCGCTCCCGCAATCTGACTAACAATCGTTTCACTAACTTTCCTCTCGGCCTCACTGCCCCACAGGAAGATCAGTTGGTAACCTTGGCCTGCTAAAACCTTGCCTAGCTCAACCCAATGTTCATTGGGCCAGCGCTTGGCTACCCTTGAGGTTGCATGAAAGCAAAGTACATAGGGTGCTGGGGTTCCCTGTGCTGTTTTCTTAAGACTCTTAAATGGCAGGGGTGGTAACTGCCCAACAAAATCGTCGGGGTAAAACAGCGGCGGCTCCTGATTACGATTGAGCAGTGGCCAATCAAAGGCAGAGCACATCACCCAACGCGAGCGACCAATTGCATGGCACTTTAGGGGCACATGAACTGATTGGGTATAAAACATTCTGGCTAGTGGCTCATACCCCGAATACTCGGTTGCATTACCTAGACCAGCAACGATGGTGCTGTCGGATTTCTTAGCCAGTGCGCACACTAAAGCAGAT
>Ga0214921_10001181_pt1 | contig 45231 bp, 39 predicted proteins | sample LL1505_MetaG_FD_177992 | JGI IMG/M metagenome (GOLD analysis project Ga0214921, IMG submission 177992) | Freshwater microbial communities from Lake Lanier, Atlanta, Georgia, United States - LL-1505 | ecosystem: Environmental > Aquatic > Freshwater > Lake | place: USA: Georgia | collected...
CTAACAATTCAGCCTGAGTATCAAAGAAATTACATTTACGAAGATGGTGGCAGAGACTCTGCGGTGATTTATTCAATCCTTAGGAAGTATCCTCTCGGGCTAATATATTTCAATACCACAGGCAAAGATACTTTCGAAGTTTTAGACGGGCAACAAAGAATTACATCCATCGGTCGATTTGTCTCCGGCCTCTTTGCAATAAAGGATGAACGAGGGATGGAACAGTTTTTCTCAGGCTTGGCTAAGGAAAAGCAAGAGTTGATTCTGGATACTGAGCTTCTTGTCTACGAATGCTCTGGAACAGAGAGCGAAATCAAGGACTGGTTCAAAACAATAAACACAGCGGGCGTTGAGCTAAAACCGCAGGAACTTTTGAATGCAATTTATTCTGGGCCATTTGTCACTAAGGGGAAATCGGAGTTCAGCAACAGCAATAACGCTAATGTCGCAAAGTGGCGAAAGTTTATAAAGGGTGATCCGAAGAGGCAAGAAATTTGGCAAGCCGCGTTGGATTGGGTCAGCGATGGAAAGATTGACTACTACATGAGCTTTCATCGACAGGATCCCGACATTACAGAAGTACAGAGCCACTTCAATGCAGTCATCGGCTGGGTGTCAACGACTTTTACGAAACTGCGACAGGAAATGCAAGGACTAAATTGGGGGATGCTGTTTAGGGAGTTTGGGTCCGTTGAATACGATCTGGAAGAGCTAAACAAAGAGGTCGAACTGCTCATGCTTGATGATTTCGTATCAAAAAAGACTGGAATCTATGAGTATTTGTTGAGCAGTAGGCAGAGAACAAACCTGTTGAATGTTCGCATGTTCCCAGCTGAAGTTAAACGCATGGCATTCGAGAAACAAAATCTAAGGGCAAAGGAAGATGGAACATCAAACTGCTCTTATTGCACAATAGGACACACGGCAAATGCCACTAAATTATGGCAATTTGATGAAATGGAAGCCGACCACGTAACAGCCTGGATTAATGGCGGTTCTACATCAGCGGACAACTGCGAAATGCTTTGCACGTCACATAACAGGGCAAAAGGAAATAGTTGAATCATGCACTTAGAAAAACAGGACTTTTTGTCCTTCTTGCCTAGAAGTTGATTTCACAGCACTTTGAAGGCAGTTGCAGCTATGGGTTGTCAAACAGAGAGAGTCAAAGGCCCCGCCCAAATTGGGATACTAACATGGCTCCGTTATTGCGAACATTCCCAACTTCAACACCAACTGGCCAGAACTCTACCTCAGCAGCTACCTGATCTGATTCTTCAGCTAATTCGTTTAGTAGAGCTTGGGTGGTGTTCTCTGGGTCTTCTAAGTTGTCTGGGTCTAGCCATTCAGCCATTGAGGATGAAGATAGAAGTATTGGGTTTCTCTCGTGGATTGGAGCTAGAGGCTCTGCTGCATCCTTGGTAAGGATTGCAAAAGATAATAACCATCTTGAAGGATCATCAGATTTCTTTGAAGGGTCTAACCACCAGTCGTAGATACCAGCAAGGGCGAGCATTCCTTGGTCACCTGCGTTGATATAAAAAGGCTGTTTAGAGCCATCTTCTTTGATTTGCCATTCGTAATAGCCAGATACAGGCATTACGCAGTGCTGTCTCAGCACTGCGTTTCTAAAGGTTGGTTTCTGAAGAACTGTCTCAATACGAGCGTTGTTGTGGAGGGGAATATTTGCTGGTCCCTGAGAGTTTCTAGGGATTAGTCCCCATCTTGCTGAGTGCAACTGTCTTCTAAGTTCTCCAGCATGTTCACCTTCGTTCTCTTTGAGAACTCGGTCAACAATAATTGAAGCTGGAAGTGATGGTGGGTTGTTATAAGTAATGCCTGGTTGTTCACCGATTACATCATCAATGTCAAAGAGAGTTGCTAGTTCACCAACTGATCTGGCAACTACTGTTCTGCCACACATTAAGCGTTAGGTCGCTTCATTTCAGCTTCGCGAAGCTTCTTAGCTCTAGCTTTAGCTTCTTCTGATTCTTCGATCATTGCCGTAGCTGACTTCTCTAGTCTCTTTTTAGCAAGAGTCACGATTATTAGGAATACAACGATGATTCCAGCAAAGATTGCTCCACCGAACTTGAATTGCTTTAGGGCATCTGTTGCTCCATGAGCAAACCAACCAATACCTAGATACATGCTTGTCCAAACAGCACAGGCACCAGCAGTCCAAGCAATGAAGGTCTTGTATTTCATCTTGGTCATACCTGCTGTTAGTGGAACAACAGAGTGAAGAACCGGTAGAAATCTACTCATAGCGATAGCTATGCCACCACGTGATTCAACAAAGGTGTCTGCTTTATGCCAGACATGTTCTGGAATTCTTGAACCGAGTTTTGAAGATCTGATTCTGGCCCCGAAAATTCTTCCAATGTAAAAACCAAGTGATTCGCCAGCAAAAGAACCAAGCATTACTGAGATAAACAAACCCGAGAAATCAAACCAGTCTCTGACCATGGTGCCAGCGGCAAGAACGATAGTGTCGCCTGGGATGATAAGTCCAACAAAGACGCTGGTCTCTAAGAGAATTGCAAAGCCGGCAATGACATCGCGCCAAAATGGGTCAAAGGTATGGACAGCTGTGTTGAGCCAGTCAATGAATTCGTTCACATGCCTAGTTTAAGGTAGTGGCGATACTAACTTCTCTAGTTCTTTATCAAAGAGCTCTTTGTGTTCCCCTGGTTTGAACTGGTCTGAGAGACCAACCCAGCTGGTCACAGTTCTTATTCCTTGCAGTGAGGAGAGTAACCAGACCTCTCTATTGATGAGATCTTCAGGTGTCCGGTTAGCGAATTTGGTTTTGATTCCCAGTTGCTCGGCTATTTCAAAGACATCTGTTCTTGTGATGGATTCAAGCCAAGGTATTTCATTACCTGGAGCTACCAAGGTCTCTTCTTCCCACCAGACAAGTGAACTAAGGGATCCTTCAGAGATGAAGCCTTCTCTATTGAGCAAAATGGCTTCATCTGCTCCTTGTTCCTGAGCTTGTTGTCTTAGCTTGGCTCCAAGTTCAAGTTCAGGTCCTTTGACGGTTAGGTCTACTCTTGGGTCTGGTTCTGGGTAAGTCCAGAGAGTAACTGTTTGGGTTATCTCAGGTGCTGGTCTTATTTGAATCTTTAGGGAGAGATCTGTTTGGATCTCTAGTCTTGGGAACTGGTTTCCGGTTCTTGGAACTAGTTCTAAGAACTTGAATAAGAACTCAGGTAACTGGGGGAGTAGATCAGGTGCTTTCAGGCTGGTTTGTTTGATGAACCTGATTATGTGTTTATCTAAGGATCTGACCTTACCTTCAGATACCAGCAGAGAGTCAGCTACCAAGATGGGTAGATTTTCGTTGGTTTCAACGAAAACACCATCCTTATATAGGTAGCTGGTCATCTGTTTAGTCCTTTATCTCTATGGCTCTAATCTAGAGGTAGTAAAACTAATTTAGAGCAGGGATACATGCGTTTATTTAGCGCAAAACTACCAAGCCGAGTCAACATGGCTGACGCTTTCATTACCCTGCATAAAAACGATGAGTATGCATTCTTCTTAGACCGTGAACATAACCCAGATAACGCTTTCAGCGTTATTGGTGGTTCTAGTGGTGTTCTTGGCGCAAGTGAATCAAAGGAGTATTTAGATTCTTTCGTTGGTATCGAAGACGTTCCTTTGCCGTTTGATTTTAGACCCGGCTTAGTTGGGGCAATTAGCTACGAGGGTGAACAGTTCTTCTTGCCAGTCGATAGAGCTCTAGTTTTAGATCACAAGGGCGGAAATCTTTACTTTCTAGGTTTCTTTGAATCAGAAGCTGAGTTTCAACACTGGGAGCAAGCAGCTTTACTTCGTCTTGCTCTTATTGGTGGGGAGAGAGCAAACTATCTGTTTGCTCACCCTGAGTCAAAACCAGGTTCTATTTCTTTGCGTAACAGCGATGCTGAGTATTTGAAGTTGATTGAAAGCTGTAAAGAGCATATTGCTAAGGGCGATGCTTACCAGCTGTGTCTGACTAATCAGATAACTGTTGAAACAGCAAACGATCCGTTTGCTGTTTATTTGAAGCTAAGAAGTAGTAATCCTGCTCCTTATAGTTCCTTTATAAGAATCGGTCAGGTCACTTTAGTTTCTTCATCTCCTGAACAGTTCTTGAGAGTTACTGGTGATGTTGTTTCAACTAAACCAATTAAAGGAACTCGTCCACGAGGAGCAGACCCGGAATCAGATAAGGCTTTGGCTTTAGAGCTTGTGAATAACGAGAAGGAGCGAGCTGAGAATCTGATGATTGTTGATCTAATGAGAAATGATCTTGGGAAAGTCTCTGAACCGGCAGATGTGGTTGTCTCTAAGTTATTTGATGTTGAGAGCTATGCAACTGTCCACCAGTTGGTCAGTACTGTCTCGGCTGTGTTGAAACCAGGTTTAGGGGTCTTTGATGCTGTTGCTGCATGTTTTCCTGCAGGAAGCATGACAGGAGCGCCAAAGCTTCGGGCTATTGAAATACTTCAGGGGTTAGAAGTGTCTCCTAGAGGTATTTACAGCGGCTGCTTTGGTTACATCTCCTTTACTGGTTCTGCTGATCTGGCGATGACTATAAGAACTATCGTCTTTGAAGAAGGTTTGGCAACTATTGGTATCGGTGGGGGAATAACCATAGATTCTGTGGCAAGTGAGGAGCTAGCTGAAACAAAGCTAAAGGCTAGGGCTCTCTTACAAGCCTTAGGGTCTTTGGTAGCCTAGAGGTTCAATAACCTTTAGAGGCGTAAAAGATGAACGAGAAGCAGAATATGGAGCCAACCGGCCCAGATGTCTTTGCTATCCAGGAGAAGTGGCTACCTGTTTGGGATGAGCTTCGTCCATTTGCTTCAGGTAATAAAGGGGATACCCGTCCTAAGAAGTATGTCTTGGACATGTTTCCTTACCCTTCAGGTGATTTACACATGGGTCACGCTGAGGCTTATGCCCTAGGTGATGTTATTGCTAGATATTGGGTTCAAAAGGGCTATAACGTTATGCACCCTATCGGTTGGGATGCTTTTGGTCTTCCTGCTGAGAATGCTGCTATCAAGAGAAACCTTGACCCTCGTGCTTGGACTTACGACAACATTGAGATTCACAAGTCTTCAATGAGAAGGTATGCCTGTTCTTTTGACTGGGACAGGATTATTCGAACCTGTGATCCTATTTACTATCGCTGGAACCAGTGGTTGTTCTTAGAGTTCTATAAAAAAGGTTTGGCATATCGTAAGAACTCGATGGTCAACTGGTGTCCTTCCTGTCAGACAGTTCTAGCCAACGAACAGGTTGTTGGTGGAGCCTGTGAGCGTTGTGATTCTGTCGTTACTAAGAAGGCACTAACGCAGTGGTTCTTCAAAGTAACTGAGTATGCAGATAGATTGCTTGATGATCTTGAACTACTAGAGGGTAACTGGCCTTCAAAGGTTCTTTCAATGCAGAGAAACTGGATTGGTAGATCTTATGGAGCTGAAGTTGATTTTGCTATTGAAGGTAGAGCAGAACCAGTAACTGTTTACACCACACGTCCAGATACTTTATTTGGTGCAACCTTCATGGTTGTTGCAGCTGATAGTGATCTTGCAGCTGAACTAGTTGCAGGTTCAACTCCTGATGTTCGAATGAAGTTTCAGGCTTACCTTGACGAAGTCAAGAAAAGCAATGACATCGAACGTCTGGCAACCGATAGACCGAAGACTGGTTTAGATTCAGGTCGAGTTGCTATCAACCCTGCTAACGGTGAAACAATTCCTGTTTGGATTTCAGACTATGTTCTTGCTGATTACGGTACCGGTGCCATCATGGCTGTTGCTGCTCACGATCAGCGAGATTTAGATTTCGCAAGAACACTCGGTCTTCCGGTTCGAGTTGTTGTTGATACCGGTGAGGCAGACCCTGTTGAAACAGGTATTGCAACTACTGGTGAAGGAGTGCTGGTTAACTCCGAAATCCTGAATGGACTTTCTAAAGCAGAGGCTATTTCAAAGATGGTTGGCATCTTAGAAAAAGAAGGTAGAGGAAAAGCTGCTAAGAACTTTAGATTGCGCGACTGGTTGATCTCTCGGCAAAGATATTGGGGAACTCCTATTCCTATCGTGCACTGTGATGCCTGTGGTGAAGTTCCAGTTCCTCAAGATCAGTTACCTATTGAACTGCCAGATGCTGCTGGTTTAGATCTTGCCCCTAAGGGAACATCTCCTTTAGGTGGAGCTACCGATTGGGTAAATGTTTCTTGTCCTAACTGTGGTCAACCTGCTTTACGTGATACCGACACCATGGATACCTTTGTTGACTCTTCTTGGTATTTCCTAAGGTATTTATCTCCTAACAGTGAGACAGAAGCCTTTAGTAAAGAAGAGGCAGCTAAATGGGCTCCGGTTGACCAATATGTTGGTGGAGTAACTCACGCCATCCTGCACCTTCTATATGCAAGATTCTTCACCAAGGTTCTAAAAGACCTTGGTTACGTTGAGTTCTCAGAACCTTTCACCAGATTGTTGAATCAGGGCATGGTTTTGATGAATGGTTCAGCTATGAGTAAATCTCGTGGCAACCTAGTCAAACTAGGAGATCAGTTAGATGAGCACGGTGCGGATGCTATTCGTCTAACCATGGCTTTTGCTGGTCCTCCAGAAGATGACATTGACTGGGCTGATGTTTCACCTTCTGGTTCAGGTAAGTTCCTAGCTCGTTGTTGGAGATTAGCTAACGATGTTGATGTTCCAGTTGGTGTTGATTACTCAACCGGAGATAAAGAGCTTAGAAAAGCTACACATTCATTCCTAAGAGATTTTGGAATCAACATTGAGAACTTCAAGTTCAATGTTGGAGTTGCCAAGCTCATGGAACTTGTTAACGCTGTTCGTAAAGCTATTGATGGCTCTGTTGGCCCTAAAGACCCAGCAGTTAGAGAAGCAACTGAGATAGTCGCTAAGGCACTATCGCTGTTCTCACCATTTATGGCTGAAGAGATGTGGGAGATGCTAGGACACAAGCCTGGTGTTGCTTTGGCTCTGCTGCCTGATGCTGATCCTGCTTTGTTAGTTGAAAGCACACTAACTGCTGTTTTGCAGGTTGATGGAAAACTAAGAGACACAGTTGAACTCTCTGTTGATGCAACTGAAGCAGACCTGCAAGCTGCAGCTGATGCTTCAGAGACTGTTCAGCGAGCACTCGAGAGTAGAGAAGTAGTCAAGGTCATCATTAGAGCACCGAAACTTATCAACATAGTTACCAAGGGCTAGTTCTCAACATCATAGCTGAGTCACTCTCACTGATAGTTCATCGGCTTTAGTTTTGGTGAATGTTTCAATGGATAAAAGAGTTACTCGCTGAGTTCAGTCCAAGAGCCCTCAAGGCAAGCATCACTGTTATTGCTGTGGTTGGATTTGGGGTTTATGTTTTTAGTTCAAGTTTTAGTAATCAACCCAAGGTAACTCTTAGTAAACCTTCATCCTCCAGTTCACAAGATGTGAAGTCGCCAAGTATTTACATCCATGTTGCAGGGGCTGTTCGAAAGCCAGGTATCTATCAACTTGATTCAGGGTCAAGAGTGTTTGATGCAGTGCTATTAGCCGGAGGCTTTACCAACAAGGCCAATCAAACCAGTGTCAACATGGCGAGAATCTTGAATGATGGAGAACAACTCCTTGTCTCATCTGGGTCATCAAATGCTCAGGTGCAACAGGAGAGTTCACTAATCTCGCTAAACCAAGCGAGCTCTTCGCAGCTAGAAGATCTCCCTGGTGTTGGCCCAGCACTTGCCGGCCGCATGGTTGATTGGCGAACTGCTAATGGCGGATTCAAATCTAAAGAAGATCTGCTAAACGTTGCAGGTATCGGCGATAAGTTATTCGCTGCAGTCAAAGACTTGGTGACACTCTGAAACTCAGGGTCGGGGCCGTGATTGCGTGGCTATCAGCTATCTGCTTCATGCTGTACGTTGCCCCAAATCTGGTTAATAGTGAACTTAGAAGCGCCATTCAGAACAGAGCTACAGTCATTGTTACAGCATCAATAGATACAGATCCTGTTGCAGTTAGGGGATTAGGGAATCAGTCTCGTTACCGCGTTCAGGTAACAATTCTTGAACCCAAGGCGTTCTCTGGAGCGAGTGGTTCGCTTACTTCTAATAAGGAACTAGGGCTTTCTGCTGGCGCTAAATTTCGGGCAGTGATATCACTGAAGCCGGCTTATAAAAACGATGAAGTCTTTAGCGCAACTCTCAAACATGTATTGGATTCCAAAGAGTCAAATTCAGTTGATTATCTAGCGTTCATTAGAAAGTCATTCCTCAATTCATTGCAAGGAATAACGACTGACTCGGCTGCTCTTGTTGCCGGTCTTGCGATTGGTGATGATTCGAAACTATCCGAGCAAACTAAAAATGATTTCAAGGTAGTTTCCTTGACACACTTATCTGCCGTAAGCGGGGCTAACTGTGCCATTGTTTTAGCTGGGGTTGCGCTGCTCTTGAATCTCCTTCCCGTGAAACGAATAATTCGCCTCTCACTAAGTTTTGGTGCGATTGTTCTTTATTTAGGTTTGGTTGGGCCAGAACCAAGTGTTCTAAGGGCAAGTGTCATGGTTGCCGTTGTTCTTGTTGGTTGGTCATTAGGTAGACGAGTGCATCCGCTAGATGCGATCAGTCTCAGCATCATCTTGCTTTTGCTTTATCAGTCAGCACTTTCACTTGATTATGGTTTTGCTCTATCGGTACTGGCAACCCTTGGGCTATTGGTCTTAGCGCCAAGGTTGGTTGAACACTTTGAGAAGAAGATGCCAACCTGGTTGGCTGTAGTTTTATCTGTTTCGGTAGCAGCCCAGATTGCATGTTTACCAGTCCTTTTGGTCTTGCAGCCAAAGGTTCCGCTGTATTCGGTGTTAGCGAACATACTGGCCGAACCATTGGTTGCTCCGATTACTGTGCTGGGTCTCATTTCTTGTTTGATTTCACCCTTGGTTCCATCACTAGCTGGAGCTTTGAGCTATTTAGCGTCTCTTCTCAGTTGTTGCATTGTTTACATTGGACACAGCCTCGCATCTGCTCCTTCGGCGAGTATCAATTGGTATGAAGGCGCTCTAGGTGTTGCAATGGCAATTGTTATTACCGGTTCAGTTTGGATCTACTTGGTATCAAAGCAGAAAATGGTTAGGAGAGTTGCCGGAGGAGTTGCTGCTCTAGTTGCCTTAAGTTTTGTCACTCAAACTAGTTCCTTTGCGTTGCAGCGAGGCAATTTCTATTCCGGAAACTACACGCTTATCAACTGTGATGTTGGTCAAGGTGATGCACTGGTAATTCGCTCTGAGGGCAAGGTTGCTGTTGTTGATGTTGGGCGAGAAGACCCAGCAATTGATTCATGTCTGCGAGATCTGAATATCTCAAAGATAGACCTTCTGATACTTACCCACTTTGACATGGATCATGTTGGTGGAGTAATTGGAGCGGTTTCAGGTCGAACTGTTTCAGGGGCCCTGGTTACCTCCTTTGTCGACACCAGGCCTGGCGCAGACTTCGTCCAGAATGTGCTCGATGCTCAAGGGATAGAAACCATCAAAGCCGAGAAGGATATGACTGGAACGTTGGGCGCATTTAGTTGGCAAGTACTTTCACCCCATCGCGGAGCACCTGAGGCAGAAGATAGCAATGATGGCAGTGTGTCCATGCTTTGGATTGATGACCAAATGGTTCTGTATACCTTGGCTGATTTAGGGGAGCGCGCGCAACTGCGAATAGGAGCAGAATCTTCACAATTGCTGACTCGAAGCTATGGTTCAAGAATTGTAGTTGTGAAGGTTGCCCACCATGGTTCTGGAGATCAAGCCCCTGAGTTTTATGAAGCAATAAGACCAGATTTGGCTTTGGTTTCAGTAGGGCAACACAATTCCTATGGACATCCGACAGATAGGACACTGAAGCTATTGGACAGGGTTGGCGCTCAAGTATTGCGAACCGATGAAATGGGGGCTCTCGGGGTATTGGAAGGGCAATCGGGGCTAAGCATTCAAGTGGCGGGCAGAAGTTAGGCTTTACAGGTGAGTCCAGCAAAACAAATTCCTTGGCGATTAGTAAAGGTAGCGCCAGTCATACTCGTTTCTGGTCCGCAAGATTTCTTTGCTGAAAGTGCAATCAAAGCTGTTCGTGACCAGATGCGAAGATCTAATGAAAATCTCGAAGTAGTTGAGATTGATGCATCTGAATACGGTCCGGGTCAGATTTTTGATCTTGCAAGTGCTGGTCTATTTGGGGATTCCAAACTGGTAGTTATTGATGGTGTTGAGCGTTGTTCTGATGCTTTGATTACTGATGGCATCGACTATGCCCAACAACCAGCCGAAGATGCTGTTGTGATCTTTAGACATAACGGTAAATCCGTCAGGGGTAAGCGACTATTGGAATCGCTTAGAAGTAATGACCTAGTAATTGAAGCTACTTGCCTGGAAATAACTAAAGAAGCTGAGCGTTTAGCTTTTGTTGAGTCGGAGTTCAATAGCAAGGGTAGAAAGATTCAGAGAGCTGCAGCTCAAGCGCTGATTGATATTTTTGGGAAAGACTTCGAAGAACTCTCCGCTGCTTGTTCGCAATTGCAGAATGATGACTCGGGTGAAATCACACCGCAGATTGTTGAGAAGTATTTTGGTGGACGCCTTGAAACAACTGGCTTCAAGATTGCTGATTCAGCGCTTGCCGGCAGAGCAGCTGAATCTTTGCTATTACTTAGACACAGCTTGGACCAAGGCATCGAAGGTGTGCTGATCATTTCAGCTTTCTCAAAAAAGATAACTGAACTTGCCAAGATGATTGGTAATCCCAATGTCAGTGCTGCCAGCATGGGAATGCCTGATTGGGTTTTCAGAAAGACCAGAGAATCTCTGGCCGGTTGGACGGAAGAAGCTATGGCAAGGGTTATTCATGCTTTGGCTGATACCGACTTTGCCGTCAAAGGTGGCGAAAAGGATTCAGCTTATGCACTGGAGCGTTTTGTTTCACTGGTTGCAAATAAAGGAAGAATCTAGTGAAGACCGTCAAGTACTCCTTTTTTGCATTTCTAGCTTTGGTATTTATCTCACTAGTTCTTAGACCACCGGTAGCTGCGATAGGTCCTTTGGTGGATGAGCTTACTAAGTCAGAGTCTCTTAGCTTGTTCCAAGTCGGTCTGCTCACTTCTTTGCCGATTGTCTGCTTCGGGCTTGGAGCTTTCGCTAGTCCCGCTCTAGTAAAGCGTTTTACTCTGAACAGAGCGATGCTTCTTGTGTTGCTTGCTCTAACTGCTGCAATGGCAATTCGACTAATTGGAGGCTTCACTGCACTGATTATTTGCACAGTGTTCATTGGTCTCGCCATTGCAATTGGAAACGTGCTCATTCCAACAGTTGTCAGAGAGCAGTTTCCAAACCGGATTGAACTAATCACCGGTGTTTATGTCACATTGTTAGCGATCTCAGCGAGCTTGTCGGCAGCAATTGCAGTTCCGACTTCAAACCTGCTCGGTGGTTGGCGTGGAGCTCTCGCTCTTTGGATTGTGCCAGCAGTGTTAGCGATCATCTTCTGGTTACCGGTATCTCGAACTAAGACTCACGATGTTGTTACTTCGGCTGAGACTCATGCTGAAGAACGAGCCGCCGTTGTCAGATCACCTTTGACTTGGGCTATCGTAGCTTTTTTCGGATTACAGTCTGCCGGTTTCTATGCCATCTTGAATTGGATGCCTTCGCTTTTGATTGCTAGGGGATTATCGGCAGTCGATGCGGGTTCAATTCTTGGGCTCACAACAGCTGTTGGTATCCCAACAGGATTCTTAGTTTCGTTGGTATTTAGAAAGTTCAAGAATTTATCCTTCATGGCGGTGTTCGTATCAACACTGACTCTGACTGGTTTAACTTTGATTTGGTTAACTCCTGGATTACTGATTATCGCTTGCGTGATTACAGGTCTTGGTTTTGCTGCAACATTCCCGCTATCGCTTACCTTGATCGGTTCAAGAGCAAGTACAGCGACTCAAACTACTCAGTTATCTGCTTTATCCCAAGGTTATGGCTATCTGATTGCAGCCTTTGGAACGTTTGCTTTTGGTTATCTCGCTGATGTGACAGGTTCCTGGAACTTCAGTTTGATCCTGTTGATTGTGATGACTTTTATTCAACTCTTTGCTGGCGCTCTTGCTGGAAGAGATAAGCGGATACCTGCCGTTTAAAGAAAAAGAACCCGCCGAAGCGAGTTCTTCATTCAATAATTCGATTTACAGAGAAGAAACCTTCTTGGCGATAGCTGACTTCTTGTTAGCTGCCTGGTTCTTGTGAAAAACGCCCTTAGAAACAGCTTTGTCTAGTTTCTTAGTTGCGACCTTCAGTGCTTCTGCTGCCTTGGTCTTGTCTCCGGCTGCTGCTGCTTCGCGGACTGCACGAACTGCTGTCTTCACTTCGCTGCGAACTGCCTTGTTGCGCTCGGTTGCCTTAGCGTTGGTACCGATTCGCTTGATCTGTGACTTGATATTTGCCATGTTTCACTTTCTTAGGTGCTTTGCCCCGCGCAAGCGGAACAAACTGCAAAAACGTTAGGTTTGGATTGATCAGATGGAGACACTCACCTATATCTTGTCAAGACTACCAGCCATTCTGGGGTTCAAGCAACCCATTTTGGCTGGTTATTAGCCCAAGAACCTAGTAGTTATGCGACAATAGAGGCTAGGCATTCGCCTCAAGTTTCGTTTATCTAGGTCATTCAAGAGGTTATCTTTGTCGCCACGTGCTAATTCAAAGCTAGAGCCTAGTAAGACCAACCCAGATTTCATCAGGAATTTCTGCATAATTGCTCACATTGACCACGGTAAATCAACCTTGGCTGACCGTATGTTGCAGCTCACCGGTGTTGTTGATGACCGTTCAATGCGTGCTCAATACCTTGACCGCATGGATATTGAACGTGAACGCGGAATCACCATCAAGTCTCAAGCTGTTCGTATGCCTTGGGAATTTGAGAAACAGGTTTACGCCCTAAACATGATCGACACTCCAGGACACGTTGACTTCACTTATGAAGTTTCACGATCTTTGGCTGCTTGTGAAGGTGCTGTGTTGTTGGTGGATGCCGCTCAAGGTATTGAAGCTCAGACACTAGCTAACTTGTATTTGGCTATGGAGAATGATCTGACGATCATTCCGGTGCTGAACAAGATTGACCTTCCGGCAGCTCAACCTGAGAAGTATGCAGAAGAACTGGCCAACCTTATTGGCGGTAACCCTGAAGACTGTCTAAGAGTTTCAGGTAAGACCGGTGTTGGGGTTGACGAGCTGTTGAACAAGATCATTCAAACTGTTCCGCATCCAGTTGGAGATCCAAATGCTCCTGCCCGTGCCATGATCTTTGACTCTGTCTATGACTCTTACCGTGGTGTTGTTACTTACGTTCGTATGGTTGATGGCAGTTTGAGTAACCGTGAAAAGATCACGATGATGTCAACTAAAGCTGTTCACGATCTTTTGGAGATTGGTGTTTCTTCTCCCGAGCCAGAACCAACCAAGGGTCTTGGTGTTGGTGAAGTAGGGTATCTGATCACTGGTGTGAAAGATGTTCGTCAATCTAAAGTTGGCGACACTGTAACAACAGCGATGAAGTCAGCTGCTGTTGCTCTCAAGGGTTATTCAGAACCTAAGCCAATGGTTTATTCGGGTATTTATCCAATTGATGGTTCTGATTATCCGATTTTGCGTGAAGCTCTAGACAAGCTAAAACTCAGTGATGCTTCTTTAGTTTATGAACCGGAGACCTCTGTTGCTCTTGGTTTTGGTTTTAGATGTGGTTTCCTAGGGCTTCTGCACTTGGAAATCATCACCGAAAGACTAGAGCGTGAATTCAACCTTGAGTTGATTGCAACAGCTCCATCGGTTATCTATGAGGTAACTCTTGATGACAAGAAAGAAATCACTGTTACCAACCCAAGTGAGTATCCAACTGGGAAGATAGCTAAAGTTTTAGAGCCAATGGTGCGTGCAACAATTCTTTCTCCAAAAGATTATGTTGGAGCAATTATGGAGCTCTGCCAGGGTAGACGCGGTGTGATGGTTGATATGCAATACTTCGGAACTGACCGAGTTCAGTTACGTTATGACATGCCGCTTGCTGAGATTGTCTTCGACTTCTTCGATCATCTAAAGTCAAAAACCCAAGGCTATGCATCTTTGGATTACGAGGAGAACGGTTTAGCCCAGGGAGATCTAGTCAAGGTAGACATCCTTTTGCAGGGTGAGCAGGTTGATGCTTTTAGTGCGATTGTTCACAAGGATAAGGCCTATGCCTACGGTGTCATGATGACTACAAAGCTTCGTGAACTTATTCCTCGTCAACAATTCGAGGTACCTATTCAGGCTGCTGTCGGTGCGCGAATTATTGCAAGGGAGAGCATCAGAGCGATGCGTAAGGATGTTTTGGCTAAGTGTTACGGTGGTGACATTTCTCGTAAGCGTAAGCTTTTGGAAAAGCAAAAAGAGGGTAAGAAGCGCATGAAGATGGTGGGTCGCGTCGAGGTGCCACAAGAGGCCTTCATCGCAGCACTTACCTCTGATTCGGAGAAAAAAGGTAAGAAGAAGGGCGATTAATGCCCCAATTCCCAAAGGGTGAACCAGCGCCAGCTGATGGTCTAATACCTTTGCAGGCTGCTGTTAGTTCAGTAGATAAAACCTTTCATGCATACATACACGTTCCATACTGTAAGGCGCGCTGTGGTTACTGTGATTTCAATACATATACTTCGGAGGAGATTGGTTCATCCTCACAAGGAACTTTTGCTCAAACACTTATCAAAGAGATTGAGTTCTCGGCAGGTGTATTAGATAGCTCCAGCTTTCCTTCGCGAAAGTTGTCTACCGTCTTCTTTGGGGGCGGAACACCAACGCTGCTTCCTGCTGGTGATCTGGTAGTTATCTTGCAGAAACTCGAATCGGTATTCGGGCTTGAACCAGGTCTTGACATTACCACTGAGGCTAATCCCGATTCTGTTGATGAATCATATCTTCAAGAACTCAAGGATGCTGGGTTCACGAGAGTTTCCATCGGCATGCAATCAGCTGTCCCCAAAGTCTTAGCAGTGTTAGAGCGAACCCATAACCCAGATAATGTTGCCAGAGCCATCGCTGCTGCTAAGAAGGTTGGCTTGGCAACCAGCGTTGACCTTATATACGGATCGCCAACTGAGAGTCTCGAAGACTGGAAAAGGTCTTTGCAGGCTGCTATTGATTTAGATACTGAACACATCAGCGCATACTCTCTGATAGTCGAAGAAGGAACAAAACTTGCCAGGCAAATTAAATCTGGTCTCGTAGCACAGCCAGATGAAGATTTACACGCGGACATGTATGAGTTGGCAGACCAAATGCTTAGCTCTGTTGGATTTACTAACTATGAAGTGAGCAACTGGTCCAAGACAGTTCAAACCAGATCTGCTCACAACATGGCTTACTGGAAATCAATGGACTGGTGGGGCTATGGTCCAGGTGCACATTCTCATGTTGGTGGTGTTCGATGGTGGAATGTGAAGAATCCAGCTGCATATCAAGAGCGCATCAGTGCTTCAATTTCTCCTGCTTTAGAGCGAGAACTCATCGACGAAGAGAACAGAAACATCGAGCGAGTGATGTTGGAAACACGTATTGCCGAGGGAATAAACCTGGCTTGGCTCAAAGAGCAGGGTTTTGCAAGCAGCCAGGCAGTCGCTGAGCTAATTGCTGAAGAACTTATTGAGGCGAAAGCGGTATTTAGTGGTTGGATTAAATTAACATTAAAAGGTCGTTTACTAGCAGATTTAGTGGTCAGAAAACTCATAAACTAAGTCAAAAGGAATACACTAAGGGGACAGAAAATGGCTTACTGCTTATCATGTGACAAAGAACAGAAGACCGGCAAGTTTTGTTTGGTTTGTGGTCGTCAGTTATCCAGTAGTAAAGACGAGATTGACCCGGCCAATCCAATAGCTTTGAACTCCGGCAAAACCAATTTGGCAATGTGGTCACATTTAGCCCCGCTGCTAGCTGCTTTCAGCTCCATTTTTCTTTTCTTCCCGATCTTTCTGCTTTGGCTACCTGGCTTACTGATCAGAAACTCTGCTAAAGCAACCGATTTCGAACGCCGTCATGCAACCGAATCAATGAACTTGCAGTTCACCTCACTACTTTTCATGTTTTCCTCCTTTCTGATTGGGGCGATTATTTGGGGTCTAGAGCCTACTTCTCTAATCGTGTTAGTCCCTATGGCTTCAATCCTTGGAATTGTTGCGGTGATTTTCAGCATCATCGCTTCGAGTGCAGCATCAGCTGGCAAGGAATACAAGTATCCAGTTTGTATCCGCTTCGTGAAGTAATATTGGCACTCTAGACATAAGAGTGCTAACACTCCTGAGTCTTTGATACTTACCTAGGAGTCCGGATGATTTCAGAGCGCAATATGGCTGTTCTGCGCGCCATCATTGAGGACTTCATTGCTACCAATGAACCAGTTGGTTCCAAGACTTTAGTTGAACGCCATAACTTCGGGGTATCCAGTGCAACCATCAGAAACGACATGGCGGTTCTTGAAGACGAGGGATATATTGCAGCCCCACACACTTCCAGCGGTCGTATTCCAACCGATAAAGGTTACCGCGTCTTCGTTGACCAACTTATTCAAGCTGAAGCAGTAACCGCTGAAATCAGAAAGAACTTTGCTGAACTAAACAAGATTTTCGCTAAGACATTGGATCAGCTAACCGACCTTGATGAGAAGTTGCAGACGTCAGCACAACTATTGGCTAAAGCAACTGGTGAAGCTGCAGTTGTTCAGTATCCAAACATGAAGAGTGTTTCAGTTAGAGCTGTTGAGTTTGTAAAGGTATCTGAATCTAGAGTGCTGATTCTCTTAATTACTGATGCTGAGAGAATTCAGCAGCATGTTGTAATACTTGCAAGTGATGTTAGCGAGCAGAGCCTTGCATCTCTCAAAGAGAAGTTCAACCAGGTTTGTGCAGGTTTCGCCATTGAATCGTTATCAGATTCACTTAAAGTTCTTGTTACCAAGTTTGCTCCAGAACAAAGAGTCAATGTTCAAATCCTGGCAGATGGCATCTTGTCAATGATTGATGCCAACAAGCAAGACAAAGTCGCCTTTGCAGGAGCTGCGAATCTAGTTCGAAGTGAACAACAGTTTGCTGGAGGGTTATCCTCTTTGTTGCAGACTTTTGATGAGCAGTCGGATATCTGGCAATTCCTAAACCTTTGGAAGTTAGAAGCTGAAAAGCCTAGGGCCATCATTGGTTCAGAGAACAGCGTGTTGGAACTCTCTACCAGTTCTCTACTGTTATCGAGTTATAGCAACCAGGGAACAGAGGTTGCCAAGGTTGCTGTTGTTGGACCAACTCGTATGAACTATCCGAGAAACTTTGCTGCTGTTCTAGCAGTATCTAAATTGCTATCTAAGGGTCAAGAGGACTAGTGACAGATCACTATGAGGTTTTAGGTGTTGCTAAGAACGCCAGCCAAGAGGAAATCAAGAAGGCTTATCGCAAGCTTGCTCGTCAGCTACACCCGGACATGAATCCAACCGAAGAAGAGCAAGAGCGTTTCAAGTTAGTAACCCACGCCTACGAAGTATTAGGCGACCCACAATCACGTCAGCAATATGACATGGGTGGTTCATCGCCGTTTGGCGATACCGGTGGCTTCGGATTTGGCGATATCTTTGAGAACTTCTTTGGTGGAGGCCAACGCGGTCCTCGTCAGATGGCTGAACGCGGTCAAGATGCACTCCTCAGGGTTGAACTTTCTCTTGCGGAAGTTGTTGCTGGTGTTGAGAAACAGATTGAGATTGACACTGCTGTTGTTTGTAATACCTGTCTAGGAACTACCTGCAGACCAGGAAGTTCCATGGCTATCTGTGATATCTGTAAAGGTTCTGGTCAGATTCAACGTCAGGTTAGATCACTGCTAGGAAACGTCGTTACCTCTGCTCCTTGTGGTAGTTGCCGTGGCTATGGTCAAACAGTTCCAGATCCTTGCGTTGACTGTCGTGGACAGGGCAGAACCAGGGCTCGAAGGACTCTTGATTTAAACATTCCAGGTGGAGTTGAGCATGGTTTGCGTCTGCAGCTATCTGGTCAAGGTGAAGTTGGTTTTGCTGGCGGGCCATCTGGAGATATTTACGTTGAGATATCTGTTAGAGCTGATGAACACTTCGAGCGTGATGGCGATGATCTCTTAGCAACTCTCGAAGTGCCTTTGCACGATGCAGTGCTTGGAACTATCGTGCCAATTGAAACCTTCGATGGTTCTTTAGATGTTGAAATCAAACCTGGTACTCAAACCGGTGATGTTGTCACATTGAAAGCTAAAGGCATAAAGCACCTTCGTCATAACGGCAGGGGAGATCTGAATGTTCGCATTCAAGTGCTAACTCCTCACAAAATTGATTCAAAGGAAAAAGAACTGTTCAAGAAACTTTCTGAGCTTAGAAAATCAGATAAGCCAGGGCTAGCTAAAGTAAACAACAGTAACTTCGGTCGCGGACGTCGTAGATAAATGGTTGAACCACTTTTTCATAAAGACAATCTCAAAGATGCAGCTATTGGTGCTCAAGTTGAACTATCTGGCCCTGAAGCCAAACATGCGATAACAGTTAGACGCATGAGAGTTGGCGAAGCTATCCAGTTATCTGATGGTTCAGGTCTTCGCGTCAAAGGAACTATCCAAGAACTCACAGGCACTTCTTTGATGGTCCTAGTATCCGAAGTAATTACTGAAGCACTTCCTCAAAGACATCTCTTCTTAGTGCAAGCACTTGCTAAAGGCGATCGTGATGAGTTGGCTATTCAAGCTGCAACAGAACTTGGGGTTACTGGAGTCATTCCTTGGCAAGCAGCTCGTTCGATTAGCCGTTGGGATGGAGTAAAACAAGCCAAAGGTCAGGAACGTTGGCAGTTGATTGTGAACGAAGCTAGCAAGCAGTCACTTAGAGCCCATAACCCTAAGGTTCAGGGGATTCTAGATACCAAGGGATTGATTAGGGCTCTTGCTGATTTCGACCTTGTTTTAGTTTTAGATATCTCAGCCAGCAAGTTGCTGAGCTCCTTGGAATTACCAGCACAGGGCAAAATCGCTCTTGTTGTTGGACCTGAGGGTGGCATTGATGCATCAGAACTGGAGCTATTTGTAGCCTCAGGGGGAGAGTTAATTAGCCTTGGGGCTAATGTTCTGAGGACTTCAACAGCCGGCATGGCTGCTGTTGCGGCTATTACCTTGGGGAATCTCTAGTCTTATCGGCCTTGGGATTGCCTAGACTTGTAACGGAAATAAGGAGTTTCATTGGATTGCATTTTCTGCAAGATTACCTCAGGTGAGTTACCTGCAACGTTTGTGGCTGAATCAAAGCACGCTGTTGCCTTTAATGATATTCACCCAAGACAACCGGTTCACGTTTTGGTTGTCCCTCGCGTTCACTATTCAGATGTTGCTGAACTAGCTGTTTCAGATCCTGAAGTGTTAGCTGATGTTATTCAGTTAGGTGTGAGAGTTTCAGAACTTCTCTCAACCGGTTCTTTCCGCCTTCAGTTCAATACAGGTGTTGAAGCAGGTCAGACTGTCTTCCACGCTCACGCTCACATAACCAGCACGACTCCGAGGTCTTAGTGCCGAATTCATCATCTGCAAAAGATACGAAATTAGAGTTTGCAATCACAGAGGTTAACCCTCTTGCTGTATTTGGAACTGAAGATCAGTTACTCAAAACTATTGAAGCTGAGCACCCAACTGTTTCTGTTTTGGTAAGAGGTAACCAGGTAAGTATCACTGGAACTGAAGACGAGTGCTTCGCTGCTAAGAAACTTATCGATGAGGCAATCAAGCTTGTTCAAGCTGGACTAAATGTTGCTCCAGCAGATATCTCTCGCTCAGCTCAGATGATTCAACAATCACAGAGTCCAACTCAAATGCTTAGCCAAAGCATTCTCTCTAATCGAGGCAAGAGCATCAGGCCAAAGACTACTAACCAGAAGAACTATGTTGATGCCATCGATGAGAACACAATTGTTTTTGGTATTGGTCCTGCTGGAACCGGTAAGACCTATCTAGCTATGGCCAAAGCGGTTCAAGCTTTGCAGAGAAAAGAAGTTAGCAGAATTATCTTGACTAGACCTGCGGTTGAGGCAGGAGAGCGCTTAGGTTTCCTACCTGGCACATTGACCGACAAGATTGACCCGTATCTTAGGCCGCTATTTGATGCTCTGCACGAGATGTTAGATCCAGATTCAGTGCCTAAGTTGATGGCAACTGGAACTATTGAAGTTGCACCTCTTGCATACATGCGAGGTCGAACACTGAACGATTCATTTATCATCTTGGATGAAGCTCAGAACACAACTCCTGAACAGATGAAGATGTTCCTAACCCGTCTAGGGTTCAATTCCAAGATGGTGGTTACCGGAGACGTGACCCAGATTGACTTACCGATGGGTAACTCAGGCTTGAAAGTTGCGAGCAGTATCTTGACTGATGTTCAAGACCTTGCCTTCTGTCAGCTTGATTCATCCGATGTGGTTAGACATTCGCTGGTTGGTCGAATAGTTGACGCTTATTCGAAGTTCGAAGCTAAGAAACTAAAGGCTAAGTAATGAGCATCGAGATTGAGAATGAATCAGGAATTGATGCTCCGCTAGAGCAAATCTTAGGATTGGCTAACTTCGCACTGCAGAAGATGCACATCGATGCAGCTGCTGATATCGAAATACTTCTGGTCAACGAGAACGTCATGGAGGCTTACCACCTCGATTGGATGCAGGAGAGCGGCCCAACCGATGTCCTGTCTCAGCCCATTGATGGACTGCGTCCTGGTAAGCCAAATGCTCTGACACCGGCTGGGCATTTAGGAATGATTGTGCTCTGTCCTCAGGTTGCACAAAGACAAGCAGTCGTTGCTAACCATTCAGAGCTAAAAGAAACCTTGATTCTAATCGCTCACTCAATACTTCATTTACTTGGTTATGACCATGTTGAAAAAGAAGATGAGATTGAAATGTTTGCTCTGCAAGAAGAGATTGTTGCGGAGTTCATGAAGGCAGCTAACTAAATGCTTGTTATTGCAATCTTGTTGGCTATTGTTTTGGCTTTAGTGACCCTGTTACTGGCAATTGCCGAAGCTGCCATCAGGCTCAACGATGAGGATGACAGATCAACCGATGGCATTGCCTTTACTCGGATGGCGGCAGTTGGTCTCTTTGGAATAGTGGTTAGTCAATCATTTACGCCAGGTAAGTATTCCTGGTGGGTGGTGGCCATCCTGTCAGTGCTCATTGTTGCTGGTCTTTCCGTTCTCATTCAGATAGTTGGTAAAACAATTGGTAAGAGCGCATTTGGTCGGAGAGTGCTCAAATCTCTTGCTCCGATTATCAAATCCATCAACATCCTCTTCACTCCTCTATCACTTCCTACCGAGGTAACCGAAGAGTTTGAACAAGAACTTATCGAATCAGTTGAAGAGTTATCAGAGACCATCTCTCGAGAGATCATGGTCCCAAGAATTGACATGGCTACCGTCTCTGCTGAAGAAACTCTTGATGAGAGCATGACCGTGTTCTTTAGACATGGCTTTTCAAGGCTTCCTGTTATCGGTAAAAACCTTGATGATGTCAAAGGTGTTCTATACATCAAAGATGTGGCAAGGCTCATTCATGAGAATCCTGAGCGAGCGGCATCTATCCGTGCAATAGACATTGCCCGTAAGCCAATCTTTGTTCCTGAGAGTAAGCCGGTTGATGATCTGTTGCAGGAGATGCAAAAGACATCAACACACATTGCTCTAATCGTTGATGAGTATGGCGGCATCGCTGGCCTTGCCACCATGGAAGACGTCATTGAAGAAATCGTTGGAAACATCAGTGATGAATACGATAATGATCTACCTGAAGTTGAAGAAGTAGAGGATGGCTGGGTTAGGGTTAGCGCAAGGCTTTCACTTTTTGATTTAGGTGAACACTTCGATCTTGAACTAGAGGATGAAGATGTTGACAGTGTTGGTGGGTTGCTTGCAAAAGAGCTGGGCAGATTGCCGGGACGAGCAGACCAGATCGTATTTTCTGGTCTTGAGATTAAGGTGGAACGCATTGAAGGTCGTCGTAAACGAGTTATCACTGCGTTGGTGCGTATGAATGAAGAATTATTGGCCGCTCGTAAAGCCTTCGAAGTTGATGGCGAATGAACGAGTTTAGATCGGGGTTCGTATCCTTTGTTGGTAGACCTAACGTAGGTAAGTCAACTCTTACCAACGCACTAGTTGGTGAGAAGATTGCTATCACAAGCTCAAAGCCACAAACCACCAGAAGAGCCATTAGAGGAATAGTAAATACTCCAGCTGCTCAGATCATTGTCGTCGATACCCCCGGATTACACCGTCCTAGAACTCTGTTAGGTCAGCGATTGAACGATGTTGTTGGTAACACTCTTAACTCTGTTGATGTGATTGGTTTCTGTGTTCCAGCTAATGAAAAGATTGGCCCAGGGGATGCGTTCATCAACGAACAACTTAGTGAGTATCGCAGAGCAAAACTTATAGCTCTGGTGACTAAATCCGAAACTGTCAGTCGAGATGCACTGGCTAAACAGTTGGTGGAGATTAGTGAGCTTAGAAACTGGGATGCAGTTATCCCGGTCAGTGCTATTTCAGGTGAACAGCTAGACGAACTAAAAGTTATCCTCGGGGAACTACTTCCTAAATCTCAAGCACTATATCCAGAGGACATGAAAACAGAAGAATCTTTGGAAGAACGAGTTTGTGAACTGATCCGGGAAGCATCTCTCGAAGACTCTCGTGAAGAATTGCCGCACTCATTGGCTGTAACCATTGATGAAATGGGGCCAAGAGAAGATTCCAACATCTACGACATCCATGCCAACCTATGGGTTGAACGGGATAGCCAGAAGGCAATCGTCATTGGTAAGGGTGGCTCAAGACTGAAGCAGATTGGCTCTGAAGCCAGAGTTGAGATCGAGAAGTTGCTTGGTACCAAGGTCATGCTGCGCATCCATGTGAAGGTAGCTCCTGATTGGCAACGGGATCCAAAACAACTCGGTCGCCTTGGAATGTAAGGCTGTGTTAGCCTAAAACCATGTTCTTCGCACTCCTGCTTAGTAGCCGCGACGAGGCCTAATTCCGGCCCTCCCCGTCGCGGTGCTTCGTGCATAGTCGGAACCCCCACTTACCAATCAGATTCTTTAGCCAAAGAAGGCTTAGAGTCACTGGGTTTCTAGGAGAGACCATGAAGAACAACCAAAAGCCATCGGCTATGCCGATACACAAATACCGTCCGTTCCACGAACAGATCACAGTAGAGCTACCAGATAGAACCTGGCCTACCAAGAGAATCACTGAGGCACCGCTGTGGTGTGCGGTGGATTTGAGAGATGGAAACCAGGCTCTGATTGACCCGATGAGCCCTGAGCGCAAGATGAAGATGTTCCAGCTGCTTGTTGCCATGGGATACAAAGAGATTGAAGTTGGTTTCCCTTCAGCTAGCCAAACAGATTTTGATTTCGTTAGAGAACTTATCGATGGTGGACACATCCCAGAGGATGTCACCATTCAAGTGCTTACCCAAGCTAGAGATCACCTAATTGAACGTACCTATGAGTCAATCAAGGGAGTGCATAGAGCAATCGTGCATTTATACAACTCAACTTCTGTTTTGCAAAGAAGAGTGGTTTTCAATGCTGATAAGCAGGGTGTTATCGATATCGCTCTAGCTGGTGCACGTAAATGTAAAGAGATGGAGCAATCTGTTCCTGGAACTGTTGTTCACTATGAATACTCTCCAGAGTCTTATACCGGTACTGAACTAGAGTTCGCTCTTGAAGTGTGTAATGCCATCATCGAAGAGTTTGCACCAACACCAGATCACAAGATGATCATCAACTTGCCAGCAACTGTTGAGATGGCAACTCCTAACGTCTATGCAGATTCAATTGAGTGGATGTCACGCAACCTTGCTAGACGAGATTCAGTGTTGCTTTCTCTTCATCCACACAACGACAGAGGCACAGCTGTTGCAGCTGCTGAACTTGGTTACATGGCTGGAGCAGACCGCATCGAAGGTTGTCTATTCGGTAATGGTGAGCGAACAGGAAACGTAGATCTCGTTACCCTCGGTCTAAACCTTTTCAGTCAAGGTATTGACCCTCACATTGATTTCAGTAACTTAGATGAAATCAAGCGAACAGTTGAATACTGTAATCAGCTACGTGTGCCTGAACGCGCTCCATACGGCGGCGATCTTGTTTACACAGCTTTCTCTGGATCACACCAGGATGCCATCAAGAAGGGCTTTGAGAAGATGACAGCTGATGCCATCAGCCAAAACGTTGACCAAGAGTCATTAGTTTGGGCTGTTCCTTATCTTCCTATCGACCCTAAAGATGTTGGCAGATCATATGAAGCAGTTATTCGTGTGAACTCTCAGTCAGGTAAGGGTGGAGTTGCTTACCTTCTAAAGAGCGATCACAACCTTGAACTACCAAGAAGATTGCAGATTGAGTTCTCTCGTGTTGTTCAGAACAAGACCGACAGCGAGGGTGGAGAGGTTACTTCAGCACAACTATGGGATATCTTCCAAGACGAGTACCTGCCTTCAGCTAACACTGATCTGAAGTGGGGCAGGCTGGAACTCAAGAAGATGCGCACCACCAGTGAAATGGATGGTGTTGTTGATCTTGATGTCGTGCTACGCGATGGTTCAACCGAGGTTGAAGTTCACGGTAAGGGTAATGGTCCTATCTCTGCTTTCCTTGAAGTACTTGGTAAGCAGGGCATTGAGGTGCAGCTACTCGATTACACAGAGCACACCCTAGGAGCTTCTAGCGATGCGCAGGCTGCTGCATACATTGAATTATCAGTTGCAGGGCAGACCCTCTGGGGTGTTGGCATTGATGGAGATATTTCTAATGCCTCGCTCAAGGCTGTCATTTCAGCGGTTAACCGCGCTCTGCGGTAATACTTGATAGGTGCCTACTTATCGAGATGAAGCAGTTGTGCTGCGCACCCACAAACTGGGTGAAGCAGATCGTATTGTCACACTGCTCACTCGTTACCACGGTCAAGTCAGAGCAGTTGCTAAAGGGGTTAGAAGAACTGCATCGAAGATGGGTGCACGTTTGGAACCTTTTATGGTTGCCGACATTCAGTTCTATGAGGGTAAGAATCTAGATACTGTAACGCAAGCTGAAACCATTGGAGCTTACGGTAGTGCCATTACCGATGACTACTCTGCTTTTACTGTTGCCAATGTTATGGCTGAAACAGCTATGCGACTAACCGGAGATGAAAGAGCAACGCAACAGTATTTATTACTCGTCGGAGCGCTTCGCTCATTAGCAACTAAAGAACATGATCCGGCTCAGATCCTAGATAGCTATTTACTAAGAGCATTAGCTGTTGCAGGTTGGGCACCTAACTTTGCTGATTGCACAGGATGCAATGCTGTTGGTCCTCATGCTGGTTTCGTGATTCAAACCGGTGGTGTCGTTTGTGAGAAGTGCATGCCACCTGGGGCTGCCATCATCAGTCAAGATGTTGCAGTACTACTTGGCTCTTTGCTCGCTGGTGAATGGGATTATGTTGATACTGCTTCGGTTGGTGCTAAGGAACGGGCATCCGCTATCGTAAGTGCATATAGTCAGTGGCATATCGATCGTGGACTTAAATCTTTCAACCATTTGGAGCGCGCATGAAATTTGATGGACAAGTTCCAGTTCATGTTGCCATTGTTATGGATGGGAATGGCCGTTGGGCCAATGCCAGGGGGCTAACCCGCGTTGAAGGTCACCGTGCAGGTGAAGCAGCGCTCATGGATGTGATCGAAGGTGCAATCGAGGCGGGAGTGAAATACCTAACGGTATTTGCTTTCTCAACAGAGAACTGGAAGAGATCTCCTGAAGAGGTCAAGTTTCTCATGAACTATAACCGTGAGGTTTTAAGAAGAAGACGAGATGAGCTTGACGGTTGGAATGTTCGCATTCGTTGGGCTGGGAGAAGGCCCAAGCTCTGGCCAACAGTTATTGATGAACTTCTTACCGCTGAGAAACTAACTTCAAAGAATAAAGGGCTTACCTTCACCATGGCGGTCAACTACGGCAGCCGCATTGAGATTGTTGATGCCATCAACCAGATGCTGGAAGATAGCAAGTCAGGCAAAATCAAAGGTTCAGTTACCGAAAAGACCGTTCAGAAGTATCTTCTGACTAAAGACCTACCGGATGTTGATTTGTTTATTAGATCCAGTGGAGAACAGCGTATTAGTAATTTCTTGCTTTGGCAGTCTGCATACGCAGAGTTTGTCTTTTTGGATGTGCTTTGGCCTGATTTTTCAAGGAAGCACCTATTTGAAGCTATTCAGCAGTATGCCAAGCGCAATAGGCGCTTTGGCGGGGCAGTGGACAAGCCTAAGAAGGCTAAGCCAACTACCCGATAAACTTTAGGTTCAAGCACCGCAGCCAACGGTGCCTAACCAAGGGAGCAACAATGGCCACCCCATCTCGTTTAGATTCAGTTATTTCACTTGCCAAAAGGCGAGGATTTGTCTTTCCTGCCGGAGAAATCTACGGCGGTACTCGTTCAGCCTGGGATTACGGACCACTAGGTGTTGAACTCAAAGAGAACATCAAGCGCCAGTGGTGGCGTGCAATCGTTAACTCTCGTGAAGATATCGTGGGTCTTGATAGCTCAGTCATCCTTCCTCGTAAGGTCTGGGAGTCTTCCGGTCACGTCAAGGAATTCGTTGATCCACTAATCGAGTGCACCTCATGCCACAAGAGATTTAGAGCAGATCACCTTGAAGAAGCCTTTGAAGAGAAGAAGGGCAGAGCGCCTTCCTCAATGGCGGAGATTGCTTGCCCTAACTGTGGTGGCAAAGACATCTGGACTGAACCTAAGTTATTCAATGGACTACTGAAGACCTATCTAGGTCCTGTTGAAGACGAGTCAGGACTGCACTACCTTCGTCCTGAAACAGCTCAGGGTATCTTCGTAAACTTCGCTAATGTACTTGGTGCATCTCGTATGAAGCCACCATTTGGTATTGGTCAGATCGGTAAGTCATTCAGAAACGAAATCACTCCAGGTAACTTCATTTTCCGTACTCGTGAATTCGAACAGATGGAAATGGAATTCTTTGTTGAGCCAGGAACCGATGAGACCTGGCATGACTACTGGATTAATGAGCGATTGAACTGGTATTTAGATCTTGGTATCAATAGAGATAATCTTCGTCTATTTGAGCACCCAAAGGAAAAGCTCTCACACTACTCAAAGCGAACAGTGGACATCGAATACAAGTTCGGTTTCCAAGGTTCAGAGTTTGGTGAGCTTGAAGGTATTGCCAATAGGACTGATTTTGACCTAACCACTCACTCACGTGAATCAGGTGTTGATCTTTCATACTTCGATCAGGCTAAGGGTGAGCGTTGGACCCCTTACGTTATTGAACCAGCGGCAGGGCTAACTCGATCACTAATGGCATTCCTAGTTGATGCTTATGCTGAAGATGAAGCACCTAACACTAAGGGTGGTGTTGATGTTAGAACTGTTCTTCGACTGGACTATCGTCTAGCTCCTGTGAAGGTTGCAGTTCTTCCACTATCTCGTAATGAAGATCTATCGCCGATTGCTAAGAATCTAGCTCAAGAGCTTCGAGGACACTGGAACATCGACTTTGATGATTCAGGTGCAATTGGTAGAAGGTATCGTCGTCAAGATGAAATCGGAACTCCGTTCTGTGTCACCATCGACTTCGATTCATTAGAAGACCAGGCTGTCACAGTTCGTGAGCGCGACACCATGGCTCAAGAGCGTGTTTCTCTAGATAACCTCACCGGATACCTAGCTGCCAAGCTAGTCAAATAGTTCAATTGAATACCTCAGGTGCAGCACTACAGTATGGCGATATAGCTATTGCCACACCTGTCGTGCTTGCACCGATGGCAGGCATAACCAACACCGCGTTTAGAAGACTATGCCGTGAATACGGTGGTGGTCTCTATGTCAGTGAGATGGTTACTTCTCGTGCACTTGTTGAAAGAACTGAAGAGGCGATGAGGCTAATTGGTCATCACGAGAGTGAAGATATCCGTTCAGTTCAGTTGTATGGTGTTGACCCTAAGACTATTTCTGAAGCTGTCAGAATGCTGGTTGCTGAAAATAGAGCAGACCACATTGATCTGAACTTTGGTTGTCCTGTTCCTAAGGTCACCCGTAAAGGTGGCGGAGCAGCACTTCCCTATAAACAAGATCTCTTTGCAGCAATTGTAAACAGCGCTGTGAAAGCTGCTGGAAACATTCCAGTGTCTGTGAAGATGCGTAAAGGCATTGACGCAGATCACCTGACTTTTATTGAAGCTGGTAAATCAGCCAGAGATGCAGGAGTTGCAGCTGTTGCCCTTCATGCCAGAACTGCATCTGAGTACTACTCAGGTAATGCTGACTGGAGCGCTATTCATGAACTAAAAGATCAACTTAGAGATGTTCAAGTTCTCGGTAATGGCGATATTTGGTCAGCCAGTGATGCCATCAGAATGATGCGGGAAACCGGTTGTGATGGGGTAGTTGTTGGTAGAGGTTGTCTTGGTAGACCCTGGCTATTTGCCGACTTGCAAGCAGCTTTCGAAGAATACGCAAAAGATCCAAATTCTAATAAAGCTATTGATCCAGTTCAACCAACCCTTGGCGAAGTAGCAGAGGCATTCAAGAAGCACGCCGTGTTGCTCGTTGAGTTCTTCGAATCGGAAGAGCGAGCCTGTCGGGACATTCGTAAGCACGTTGCCTGGTACTTCAAGGGCTATCCAGTCGGTGGAGAATTCAGGGCTAGTTTGGCTCAGGTCGAATCCCTGCAGCAGATGGACGACATCCTGGGAACTATCGACTGGCTAGCTCCTTACCCAGGCGAGCTTGCTGAAGGGCCTAGAGGTCGTCTAGGGGGAGCAAAAGTCTGTGCTCTGCCGGAGAATTGGCTTGATTCACGAGAACTCGTGGGTGACCAGCGTAAGGTTTTGTTAGAAGCGGAGCTTGGAGTTTCGGGCGGATGAGTAGCGATAGATATACAGATTTTGATCGGGAGCGTTTCCTTGAGGAAAGCGGTACCGGTCGGGGTGCTCGTACCGAATTTGCTAGAGACCGGGCAAGAGTCACTCACTCATCAGCGCTTAGAAGACTCGGCGCTAAGACTCAGGTCCTGACTCCTGGTGCAGGAGATTTCGCTAGAACAAGGTTGACGCACTCTTTAGAGGTGGCTCAAGTTGGTCGTGAGATGGCAGTTGAGTTCGGAATCGATCCTGATGTTGTTGACACCGCTTGTCTTGCTCATGATCTAGGTCACCCTCCGTTTGGTCACAATGGTGAAAAAGCTTTGAATGATTGGTCACAGGATTTTGGTGGGTTTGAAGGTAATGCTCAAACGCTTAGGTTGCTAACGCGCATAGAGCAAAAGGTTTACTCAGCGGAAGGCCTAGCTTTTGGTTTGAACCTAACCAGAGCTTCTCTTGATGCGTCGGTGAAATACCCTTGGACCAGAGAATTTGCAGTTAACGATGAAGGTGCAGATAGGTCAATAAAGTTCGGTGTTTATTCGGATGATGTTCCAGTCTTTGATTGGATCAGAATAGGCGCACCTGATCGAGTCAAGTGCTTTGAAGCTCAGATCATGGATTTCAGTGATGACGTTGCTTATTCGGTGCATGACTTCGAAGATGCTGTTGTTGAAGGCTTCCTAAAACTAGATGAACTAAATAGTTCCAGCAAAGAAGATGACATCATCACTGAAATAGAACGATGGAATGGCAGTCGTATCTCTAGATTTGATCTGCAAGCTGCCTTAGATAGATTGCAGCAGAATCCAAACTGGTTGAAGAGCTGGAGAGGGCTACCTCGGGAAGCAGGGCAACTCAAGAACCTAACATCAAGTGTTATCGGTAGTTTCGTCTCGAGAACCACTCAGGCAACCTTTGCTGCTAACCCAGGTTCTAACTTCGCAAGGTACGCCGCTCAAGTAGTTGTTCCAAATGAAGTTGAAGCTGAGATAGCAATCTTCAAAGGTTTAGTGTCGTATTTCCTAATGTCAACTGAAAAGAGAAGACCATTCTATGAATGGCAAAGAACTCTACTTACTGAGCTAGCTGATGAGCTATTGGCATCAAATGGTGAATACCTTGACCCATACAGCATCGCAGCGTGGAATTTAGCTGTGACTGATGAACAAAAGCACCGGGTAATTGTTGATCAAATTGCAGTGTTTACCGATGCGGCTGCTTTGAAATTACATAATGCACTTATTGGCTCTAAGCGAAGAACTATCTAATGGCTGGCAGGATTCCACCTCGGGATATCGAGGCTATTAAGCAACGAGTCAACATCGCAGACATTGTCGGCGAGTATGTTCAGCTTAAAGGTGCCAGTGTTGGCTCTCTAAAGGGACTCTGTCCTTTTCATGATGAGAAGTCACCATCGTTCAACGTGAGGCCAGATCAGGGTTTCTACCACTGCTTCGGTTGTGGTGAGGGTGGGGATGTTTATAAGTTCTTGCAAAAAGTTGACAACATTACTTTCTACGAAGCGGTTGAAAAGTGTGCATCGAAGATTTCCTACCAGATAACCTATGAGGCAGGATCTGGCAAAGATGACGGTATCAACCGAGGCAGGCTGCTCGCGGCAAATGAAGCAGCAGCCCAGTTCTTTGCAAACCAGCTACAAACTCCTGAAGCTCAGACAGCGAGAGATTTCTTAGCGCAGCGTAAGTTCGATAAGGAAGCAGCCGATTACTTCTTTCTAGGTTATGCACCTAAGGGGTGGAATTCTCTTGGTGATGCTCTCAAGGCGCAGGGCTTTACTGAAGAAGAACTCATCAAAGTTGATCTTCTGGTTTCTAAAGACGGTCGAAGCTACGACAAATTCAGAGGCAGATTGGTGTGGCCAATCAAGGATGCTACTAATGCTGTTATTGGTTTCGGGGCTAGAAAGATCTATGAAGATGACCCACTAGCTAAGTACATCAACACCGGGGAGACACCTGTTTATCACAAGTCACAGGTGCTGTATGGCTTGGATTTGGCGAAGAAGGACATAGCTAAAAACCGACAGGTAGTTGTCGTTGAGGGTTATACCGATGTAATGGCCTGTCATCTAGCGGGTGTTACAACAGCAGTTGCGACCTGTGGAACGGCATTTGGTGATGATCACATCAGACGTATAAATCAGCTTTTTGGTTCAGGAGATCAAGGAGCTCAGGTTATCTTTACCTTTGATCCAGATGCTGCCGGACAAAAGGCAGCCATGCGAGCATTCGAATCATCTGGCAAATTCATCGCTAGTACCTATGTTGCTGTTGGTCCTGAGGGTTTAGACCCTTGTGATCTCAGAATCAGTAGAGGTGATGCAGAGGTTCTGGAGATGATTGCTACTAAAAAGCCGATCTATGAGTTTGCATTAGACCAAAAGATCTCAGGTCATGACCTGAGTTCCTATCCGGGTAGATTATCTGCTGCAACCGCGGCGGTAACTGTGTTGGCAAAGATTTCTGAACTTGGAGCAAGAGAAGAGTATGTTCGCATGCTTGCCGGTAAGGTCCAGCTAGCTAATGATGAAATCAACCGGTTGCTCTCCGCAGAATTGACTAAGTTGCGTTCGCAAGCCGTTACAAATTCCAGAAGGGGAGAGTCAACATACACTCCACCTGAACAAAATCCTGGCGAACCACCTGTTTCGGAAGATGCACCGGAATTTCCGTCACCAAACCTAAACGATCCAAATACTCGAATGGAGCAGGAGGTTTTAGCGGTATTGATTCAGGTTCCTAGTGCTTGGCAGCCAAATCAAGTCCTGCAAGTCTCTGAGCACATGTTTGGAACACCTGCCTATGTTGTGATTGCTCAGGCAGCTGCCCAATCTGTATCAGCTATACACACTCCAGATTGGTTCAACCAGATTGGATCTAAAACTCCTGAAGTTCTGCATAACCTTGTTCGTCAACTCGGCAGTAAAGAATTACCGGTTTCTTCAAGTGAACAACTCTTAGAGTATGCAACATCGGTAATTGCTAGCGCTCAGAAAAAGTTGTTGACTAGGCAGAAGGCAGCACTGCTAAGCGCTCTTTCCCTTTTGAATAGTGAAACTCAAGCGCAAGAACATAACCAAATTCAATTGGAGTTGGTGGCTCTAGAAAATCAGATTAGGGCGCTCTAATGACTTTGGATAAATCTAAAGTAGCAATCGCCCCTAAGAGCTTTCCTGCTTACGAACAGGCTGTTCTAGATTCCGGTTGTTCACTTTCACCTCTAGGTGAAACAGTAGGTGCACTGATCTGGACTGATTATTCCGACCCTCAAGGTTTAGCAAGGACACTTAGTGAGAACCCACAGCTTGAGTTTGTCCAGCTGCCTTTCGCTGGTGTTGATGCATTTCAGGAAGTACTCTCCGCACCAGTTCGATTTGCTTGCGCCAAAGGCTCATACAGAGAGCCGGTTGCAGAGCATGCATTGGCACTTGCTTTAGCTCTCGGCCGAATAATCCCTGAAAGAGTTAGAGCTAAGACCTGGGGTAGAAAGTTCGCTGCGTCTTTATATGACTCCAAAATAATGATTGTTGGAGCTGGAGGAATCACTGAAGAACTTCTAAAACAACTGGCTCCATTTAGAGCTGACATCACAGTGGTTCGAAACAAGAGTGAACAACTAGCGGGAGCCAGCCGAAGTGTTCAGTTAGATCAATTGGATCACTACCTGCCAGCTGCTGATTGGGTCTTCCTGGCCTGTTCTTTGACAGATGCGACCAGAGGATTATTTGACCTTGAACGATTTGGCAGGATGAAACCGACCGCATACTTTGTTAACGTCGCTCGAGGGGCTGTCGTGGTAACTGACGATTTGGCTTCGGCCCTAAACGGAGAGTTGATAGCTGGAGCTGCCGTTGATGTAACCGACCCTGAGCCACTGCCGGATGGACATGGACTTTGGGAGGCAAAAAACGTGATTATTACGCCACATTCTGCTGATACCAATGACCAGGTTGTGAGACTTTTTTCGGTTCGCATTAGAGAGAATTTGGCGGCCTATCAGGGATTGGGCGACTGGGTTGGGCTAGTCGACCCTGTTCTTGGCTACTAATTGTCAAAGGCAAGCAGTAATCCAATCTTTTTGGTAAAGTATTCAAGTTGCTTAGGCAGCATTCCTCGGTAGCTCAATTGGCAGAGCAATCGGCTGTTAACCGATAGGTTCTTGGTTCGAGTCCAAGCCGGGGAGCCACCATCTGAAGCTTTTACGGAGACCAAATGTTTCTTTGGATTCGAGACCAGAAGTGGCTCCCATCAATCTTTCTTGCCCTGATGGCTTTTCTAATTTTTGGCGGAATAGATGTTCTGTTTCAAGACCTAATAGCGTTACCAGCTGCAATCTTGCTCACCGGATCAATCGCTTTCGCTAGATCATGGCCATGGCTATCAATCGCTTGCTTCTCAGTCGGGCTCTTCGTTCCAATTATTTTGGGTCTTGAACCACAAATCTCTCAACTAGCAGCCACTCTCAGCCTTCTACTGCTCGCTGCTTTTGGTTCCACAACTCAGCGAAGTGTCGGCTATGCATTGAATGCTTTACTTGGTTCAATCACATTTTTTTGGGTCTTGGTAAACCTTCCTGTTGGAGTTAATGTCTATGGCATTGAGCTACCTACTTTGAATTCGAAAATCTTTATCGGAATAGCCGGTTTCATCGCAACAATCGCTGTTAATGCGAACGCATGGTTTATCGGGCGACTGCTAATCACAAGAGTGACTCACGTAGGAACTAATTTCGATCGAGCTATTCTCGAGCGACAGGTAGCAGCGACTCAATTATCGCTTGCTGAGCAAGAACGTAGATTTGGAATCGCTAGGGATGTTAATGACCTGCTGCTCGAACAGGTTAGTGCAACCATGACCTCGGCTGAAGCTGGAATTTATTCAGCAAAAGTTGACCCAACGATAGCACCAAGGATGTTGGAATCAGTTCTCGATGGGCTGAAAAAGTCCTACAACGAAATAAGGCGTCTCAGTGATCTCCTTGGTCTGCAAAAAGAAAAGGCTATGGCGTTACCTGGTTTAAGAGATTTGAACGGGCTGATTGTTTCTTACCGTGAATTTGGTTATCGGGTCAATTTTAGGCAAACCGGTGACGCGCTTTCACTAATCGATGGCGCAGAATTAATCATTTACCGAATTGTTTTCGAGTCCCTCGAGAATGTTCGTAAACACACCCCGGATGGAACCTCTTTAGATATCGACTTCATCTGGCAAGGTAATGCTATGCAAGTGGTAATCAAAGACAACGGCGAGGAGACCTCAAGAGCGTTGGAACAGACCCTCGGTGGCTACACCATCGAAGACGACCAGAGAGCTTTGGTGGAAAGACCAATTGGCCCAGGTCTAATTTCAATGCAAGAGCGAGCAGCACTTTACGAGGGAAACATTGAATTCGTCAAAGTTCCTGGTGTTGGATTCACAGTTTCAGCAGCTTTCCCGAACATTGCTAAGTATGCGAAGGTTAATTAGTTGGCCACCAACCTTCGAATAGCCTTGCTCGGTGGCTCTGATTTAGTTCGAAAGTCGCGCCGCACAATTTTAGAATCGCAGACAAGTTTCAGAGTAGTTTTCGATAACGACGCTCACCAATTCGAACCACAAACTTTACTTGAAGCAACCTTTGATGTTTTGATAGTCGATCAGAGACTTGATTCCATCTCAGCATTTGATTTCGTCCGAGAGCTACACAAGACGGCAAGATTTCGGGGCATCCATGTTGGCAACATATTAATCTCTGGGCAGTTTAATGAACTGCAACTTCGTCTTGCTGCGATAGCAGCAGGCGCAGTTGATTTCGTCTTCATAAGTGATGGCGTTGAATCTCTTCTCGAGAAGGTTACCAAGTGCGCTGAGAATGACACCGATTTTGCCATCCGTGAAATCTTGCCTGAACTGCATTCTTTTGAAGTATCCCAAGATCATTTTCAGAAAACAATCTCCAATCTAGATGTCCTGGATGAGAATGAGGCCTTGATTCTCAAGAGCTTCTGTGAGCTTAGGAGTGATAGTCAGATAGCCACAGCTGTTGCAGTCCCAAAAGCGAAAGTTCGCAGAACACTCACTAAAATTCAGGGCCTTTTGATGCTGGACACAAGATCGCAATTGCTGTTGCAAATGTATAACATTGGAGCTTTAGCCCTCTAGATGCTCTTCTCCAGGCAACCAAGAAAGCCCGTCTTTACCCCAACCTCGTTCAACGACTATTTTTTGGCACTCCGCTTTGTGTATTTCTTCCAGGCGGTCAGCGTAGAGAATGCCGTTCAGATGATCAAACTCATGCTGAAAAATTCTGGCGAACCATCCTGTCGCTTCAATATGAACAGGTGCTCGGTCTAAGTCCACGCCTCGTAGGATGGCTCTATCCGCTCTTCTGAGGGGGAACCGTTCACCAGGAATTGATAAGCATCCTTCGGATTCTGCATCCAAATCAGCTGGACCATCTGGTATCTCTGAAAGTTCAAGGGTCGGGTTTATCACAACACCTCGCTGTGGTGAGCTATCTTCAGCATCCCAGTCATAGACAAAGACACGCAGGTTCACGCCAACCTGTGGAGCAGCCAACCCGACACCAGGTGCTTCATCCATGGTTTCAAACATGTCGAGAACCAATTGCTGTAAATTTTCGTCAAACACTGTAACTTCGAGCGCTTTGGTGTGTAGTACGGGGTTTCCAGTTATACAGATAGGTCTTATAGGCACTCCATAAATTTACCCTAAACAACTATTTGTGCTTCGTAGGTAGGCTTATAAAAGGTCTAGAGGAGTGGGGATAATGTGAAGATACTGGCTATCTCGCTCGCCTTACTATCTGCTGTTGCCTTGGCAATAGGAACCCAAATGCAAAACGGAGCAGTGGGACTTCAAAAGAAGGCAGCTTTATCGGGGCGCTCACATTTGACACTCGAGCAACTTACTCAATTGATCAGGCATCCACAGTGGGTATCTGGTCTATTTATTTCAATTGCCGCCTTGGTGTTGCAGTTCTCGGCGTTGCTACTAGCTCCACTTATCCTCGTCCAACCAATCGGAGCTGCTGCTCTAGTCATAACTTCAGTCCTGAACGCCAAGATTACTAAAACTAGACTAAATCAGGCATCCATGATTGCTATTGCATTTTGCACAGTCGGCCTAGGTGCATTCGTTGTGATGGCTCACGACGTGGCGGTAGAACCCGAGATCGATGATGCAGCCCTCATGCAGATTCTGACCATGGCCATACTCTTAATCGCTATTTTCAGCTACATATTTTTCGTAGGAGCAAGCAAGTTCAAGCCATTGACCTTCATCCTTGGAGCGGGAATACTTTATGGTTTCGTGGCGACACTCACAAAAGTTGTAGTCAAGCGTCTATTTAATCAGGATGGCTTCAACCGTCTTATAACTTTCCAAGGAGAACTTGTCACCGACGGATTAACTGTTTTTGCCTTGACGAGTATGGTGGCAGCTGGTCTATTAGGTGCTTGGTTCGTTCAAAACGCTTACGCCTCTGGTCCACCAGATCTCGTTGTTGCAGGGCTAACAGTTATCGACCCTCTGATTGCTGTAAGTATTGGTGTGGTTTTGTTGAATGAAGCGATGAACGCACCTTGGCCCATAATGCTGGGCTTTTTGACCAGTGGCGCGATGGCCGTTGTTGGAGTTTTCTTGCTTTCAAAGGTGCATCCAGAGGTCAACAAAGCCTCCCAATAGGCATTTGCTAAACTGCTCTTAGACTCAACTGGTCTACAACTTACCCAAAAGACAGGTACACCGCCTTGGCTCAATCGACTAGACATCCTGGACAGCCTCTTAGGGTTCTTATAGTCGCGGATACCTTTCCTCCCGACATCAATGGAGCATCCAGATTCACTGAACGTTTAGCTGGCGGACTAGTCAGAAATGGCAACAACGTTCACATTATCGCTCCGGCAACAAGCAAGGCCTGGGGAACCTTTACTGAGATTCAAGATGGTGTTGAGATGACTGTCCATCGAATAAGAAGTTATCCCCTCGTGATTCACAAAACACTTAGATTTGTAAATCCGCTAACGCTAAAGAACAAAGTAGATCTCATACTTGATGAATTTGAACCTGATGCCATTCACTCGCAGTCGCATCTTTCTGTTGGAAGGGTTCTAGCCAGAAGCGGTCGTGAGCGCGGCATTAGGTTGATAGCGACAAACCACACCATGCCCGAAAATCTTCTCAAGTATTTACACCTTCCTAAATTCCTAGAAAAGCGAGTAAAGGCAAAACTTTGGAAGGATGCAGGTAAGGTGCTTTCCAAATATGATCAGATAACCACACCCACTAGGCGAGCAGCTGAATTATTGGAGGCTGCGGCTGGCATAGAAAACGTGCTTGCTATTTCATGCGGTATTGATGCTACCAAGTTCACCAATTCGACAAAGACAACGAATAATCCCTTCAGAGTATTATTCTTGGGGCGCTTGGATTGGGAGAAACACGTGCACAATCTGCTAAAGGCTGCTGCAAAACTTCCTAAAGAAATTGATTTTTTCATAGAGATTGCTGGTGATGGTTCACAAAAGAAGTATCTAGAGGACCTGGCTAGAGAATTGAAGATTTCCACCAGAGTGAAATTTCTTGGGCACATTTCAGAGGAAGAGTTGCCGCTTGCTTATGAGAGAGCAACTGTTTTTGCCATGCCTTCAATCGCTGAGTTACAGTCGATTGCCACAATGGAGGCCATGGCTTCTGGCCGACCTGTGATTGCTGCGAATGCCATGGCCTTGCCTCATCTAGTCCACCACGGTGATAACGGTTACTTATTTGAGCCGGACGACGTCGATGACTTCTCTGCCTGCCTTCTAAAGGTAGCAACGGCGGATCAAAAGGAACTGAACAGGCTTTCTGAAAACTCCATCCACCTAATTCAATCCCATGACATAAAGCGAACCTTGAGTATTTTTGAAGGACTTTATCGTGGCGACCAAGATGCTCGTCAAAACAGCGATGACAACTCTGAAGATTACATGAAGCCCATCGGGCGCCTAAGTATTGTCGTAAGGCGGGCAGAGTTGAAGGTTAGAAGACAGGCTTTGGCTGCTTTAGGTAAGATCACAGATCTAGGCGATGAGATCAAGGATGGTCTCGAGGAAATCGGCCAAGATGTAAAACGTCAGGCCAAAAAGGTCGACAAGCAGGTTAGAACTGGCGTCAAGAAGACTGTTGGTAAGGCGAAGAAGGCAATAAAGCGCTTGGACGAGTAACCTTATAGGTGGCTGGGGGCGTTAGCTCAGCCGGTTAGAGCAGCGGACTCATAATCCGTCGGTCGCGGGTTCAAGTCCCGCACGCCCCACCAGGTTACTTTTTTATAACGAGTCAATAGGTAATCGCTGAAAACAAGACCCTTTGAATAGGTAAACGCTTACAGTGTTTCTATAACCCTTTAGAAAGTGATAGTTCTGTGCGCCTATTTTCCTCATCCCGCCGAATCATTGGCATTGTATTAGCCCTCCTAACGACACTTACCGGCCTTGTGGCTATTGATGCCGCTCCAAGCCAAGCTGCGTCAGATAAGAAATTCATTGTGCACGTTTCTCGGCCGAGCAATACCTTCACGGGCCTAAATCTTTGGGTTTGGTACGCAGGTACGGATGGTAAGGCCTATGAGTTCGCTAAAACCGGAGTTCAATACTTAACTGATTCTTACGGGGCTTATGGAGAATGGACACTACCGAACTCAGGTAGCGCGACTGCTTTGGGATTCATTCTTAGAGACAACAGTTGGAATAAATATCCGGACGGAGATCGATACGTCAATAACTTCAAAGACGTAAATGGCGTCTCTACCTCCGAAATCTGGATTAAATACAATTCCAAATTCACTTGGTTCAAGCAGCCTTCGTCAGAGCCGACTCTTCTTGGTGCTCAGGTTACAAAGCTTAAAGAAATTAAGCTTACGTTTGACAACGGTTTCAACATTGATACTGAAAAGAAGAATTTCACTATCAAGAATTCAAGCGGAGCTGATGTGGCCGTTGAAAGTTGGAGCGCTGTTGAAGGGAACGCTGACTCGGGTTACACCGTTAGCGCAACGCTCGTGGATCAGGTTCGAATCGGTACCGCTTACACAATTAGCCATCCTGTTTACGGTTCTCAAGAATCAGATTTAGGTTCACTATGGGATCTGCAGTCATTCAATGACCAGTTTTATTACAACGGTCCTGATCTGGGTAACACCTACTCGGCGGCACAAACAGACTTCAGAGTTTGGGCTCCGACTGCTGACTCACTTGACTTAGTAACCTATGCAACTGCATCAACGGCTCCTGAGGATGGCGTTGTCTATCCAATGGTTCAAGATGTCAAGGGAACCTGGGTCAAGCGTTTAGAAGGAAATCAAGACGGCACAATCTATGTTTATCGTGCACATTTTGGATCAAAGGTAAACGAGACTATTGATCCATATGCAAGATCAGTAACCATCAACGGTGAGCGCGGAGTTGTTGTTGATTTGGACAGCACTGACCCCGTCGGCTGGTCTAGTTCAGATAGACCAAACAATATGAGCTCAGGAAACCCGACAGACGCAGTGATCTATGAATTGCATGTTCGAGATTTGTCCATGGATTCAACAAGTAACATCCCAGCTAACCACAAGGGGAAGTATCTGGCGTTCACAGACATAGGAACTAGATACACCAAGGGCAAGGATTCAACTTTAACTGGTTTATCTGCGATAAAGGATTTAGGGGTAACTCACGTAGAGTTGCAGCCTATCTATGACTTCGGGTCAGTAGATGAGACTGGTGTTGGTAACCAGTTCAACTGGGGTTATGACCCTAAAAACTACAACGTTCCTGAAGGTTCATATTCAACTGACGCTGCCAACCCTAAGACCCGTATAACTGAGTTGAAGCAAGCCATTATGTCAATGCACAACAATGGCCTGCGAGTGAATATGGACGCTGTTTATAACCACGTTCAGGACAGCAGCAACTTTGCTTTCGAGAAGCTAGTTCCTGGTTATTGGTATCGCAGAGATGCAACAGGTACAAAGACCAGCGGTTCCGGCTGTGGTAACGACACTGCGACTGAACATCCAATGGTCAGCAAGTTTATTCAGGACTCGGTCAAGTATTGGGCGACAGAGTACAAGATGGATGGCTTCCGTTTCGACCTGATGGGTCTTATTGACATCAACACTATGAATGCTATCCGCACACAGTTGAACAACATCGATCCGACTATCATCATGCTTGGTGAGGGTTGGAACATGGGAACCTTGCCTCAAGAAATAAGGGCTACCCAACTAAACAGTTCAAAGATTCCTGGTATCGCAACCTTCAATGCCATCATGCGCGATGGAATGAAGGGAAATGTGTGGGATGAATCCACAGTTGGTTGGGTGAGCGGTCGTTATGGTGATTACGCTTCAATCTATAGCGGAATCGTTGGTAATGCTCCATTCCCGAACCTAGCTGGTGAATGGATAGGTGGAATAGAACCGGGTCAAACCATCAACTACATCGAATCGCATGACAACAGCACCTTCGCGGACAAACTCAGAACAAGTATGGGTAAGAAGGTTCCGATGGCAACAATTGCTAAGGTTTCCAAGCTCGGTACCGGAATCTTGTTCGTCTCTCAAGGTGTTCCATTTATTCAAGCAGGACAAGAATTCCTAAGAAGTAAAAACTTTAATAAGAACAGTTATAACGCAACTGATGCTGTCAACTCATTGAAGTGGAACAACAGAATCACTTATGCAAGTAACGTCAGCTATTTGAAAGGTTTGATTGCTATTCGTAAGGCTCACAAGGCATTCCGCATGCCGGTTGCCCAAAGCATTATTGATAATCTGACCTTCTTGGATGGAACTGAAGACCAGATCGGATTTGGAATAAATGGTAAAGCTGTTGGCGACAGTTGGTCATCTATCGTGGTTCTTGCGAATTCAAACCCATCAAAGAAAGCAACCTTCTCTGTGCCTAAGGGAACATACAAGATAGTTGCTGATGACAAATCTGCCGGTACCAAGACAATCGGGAAAGTTGTTGTCACTGGTAAGAAGAATGGCAAGGTAACAATCCCAGCACTGTCAATGATGGTGCTATACAAGTAAGTTTTTGCCTACTTTATAAGTTGCGAGGACCTTGGCGGACAAAAAACCGTCGAGGTCCTCCTGCTTTAGGTTTCGATCAATCAAGGTTGCATCAAATGGTTGTCCTATTGTGAGAGTTCCAGTTTGGTCTTTGCCTAAGAGTCGGCAGGATGCAACTGTGTATGCGTCGATAGCTTGCTCCAGAGAAATGGCTTGAGTTGGATTATGTGCTTCCATTTCAGCAGCACCTTTTCTATAGACCGCCACAGCTATACCATTCAATACGCTTGGGGTTGAAACAGGCCAATCTGAGGAAAAAGAAACATTAATTCCAGCTCTGATCATGTCACGAATGGCGTAGAGCGAATTGAGTCTGGAATCACCTAGGTGATCTCGACATGAGAGTAACATGCCATTATTTTGAGCCCAGTACGGCTGCATACAAAGGTTAATTCTTTGCGCCTTTGCCGCAATCAGCAAATCCTTTGTCGTTAGTTCGGCATGGGCTATCACAGGCTCAAGGCCTCTTGGGCAAGGACTAGCTGTAGCTAGGGATTTCAAAGCAAAAGCAACTCCAGCATCGCCGATGGCGTGAATGTGGACTTGGAAACCATTTTCATGAGACAAGGAGATGGCCTCTACCAATTGATTCTCTGACCAAATGAGTTCTCCGAAGCTATTCGAAGAAAGATAAGCCTCAGAAACAGATGCAGTAGCACTCCCAAAGACGCCGTCAACGAAGAATTTGATTGCCTGTGCTTTTAATAATTGGCTTTGGCCAAGTTCTTGCCGCAAACTCAAGAAGTACTCAAAATCATTTTGAAATGTTGTCACATCTGCCCTAAAAGCCAAGCTGTATTCAAGTCTTAGCAAACCCTGCTTAGCAGCTTCGATATATACTTCTGCCATACCCCGATCTATCCAGGCGTCTTGGCATTGCACTATTCCATGTTGAATAAGTTGACTTTCAGCCCATAGCAGCGCAACAACATCTTGTTGCAGTGTGCTTGCTGGAGCTAAATCCATTACTAACGACATTGCCGGCCACTCTCGAAGCATTCCAGTTGGAATTCCTTGTTGATCGACATCGATCCTGCCTGACGAAAGAACTGGCAGGGGAGCCCCCATTAGTCCGGCAACTTCTAAGGCCTTCGTGTTACACCACAATGTGTGGTGATCATCAGCGTGCAGCACCACTGGGATATCCGATACAAAAGCATCCAGAGAATGCCTGGTGAGGTTACCCTCCATAGCTCTGTCGTAGACAGCAGCGTCTAGCCAGATTAACTGAGGATTCTCGTTTCGATAAATTCGAAGCTTAGCTCCCAGCTCGTCGAGACTGTGAATGTGGGTTATGTCTAATCCTTGGGCTTCTCGGCCAGCAAATAAAGGATGTGAATGGGTGTCTCGAAATCCCGGTACAAGCATGTTGCCATCTATTGATAGATGTTCCTGAACCTCTGATTTTTCAAATTCTTCCTTGTCACAGACAAATCCCAAGTCGTTTACGAATAACTCGTTTGCGTAAGAACCGAGACCTTGGTAAATAGAGCCACCGTGGAAGTTCTGAGCCATTTAGCCACGTTCGTTTAGGTAGCAGACACCGCAGAGAGATTCATAAGTAACTGCTACGCCGTCGATGGCTACCTGGTCGCCGTGAAAAATAAATTCTCCATCAAATTTTCTTCCATTGAACATCGCTTTTCTACCACAGCGGCAAATCGTCTTTAATTCTTCGAGGGAGTGTGATAGTTCCATCAACCGAAGCGACCCTGGGAATCCATTGGTTAGGAAGTCGGTTCTGATGCCAAAAGCCAATACTGGGACCCCATCGAGCACGGCTAGTTCAAATGCTTGGTCAACTTGATTCCTGGTTAGAAATTGGGCCTCATCTATGAGCAAACAAGAAAGATTCTTGATGCCTGGGATGATCAAGCCATTGTTAGCGTGCTCGTGTGCTAACTCCCTTAGGTTGTCATTAGGAGTCACCAAGAAATCTACTCTGCGGTCGACACCTAATCTTGAAACTATTGTTGCCTCACCCTTAGTATCAACAGCCGGCTTAGCAATCAGCACTTGCTGACTGCGCTCTTCATAGTTATGAGCAACCTGTAATAAAGCCGTGCTCTTGCCACTGTTCATCGCACCATAACGGAAGTAGAGCTTGGCCATTTGAGCCCTTTCATAAGCCTTCTGAGGTCTATTCCAATGCTAGCCAGCAGTCAGTTAGGAATTGCGCATTTAGGCCCATAGTCGTAACCTATAAGTCTCTGAAACTCAGAAGGACGTTGGGGAAGACGCATCTTCAAGTTGAGATTCGGAGGAAAACAATGTCAAAGGGTCTTTTTGACACGACCTTAGTGATTCACTCCTGTCCGTCCGAACAAACTGATGATATCTCAGTCCAGCTTCGAGAACTGGGGTTGGAGGCCGAGTTGGACAGTCAGCTGCTGCTGCCTGGGACCTATTCGGCAGAGGTTTCTTTCAAAGCATCACTATTGCAACTCGATGACATGGCATCCATGCTCGCACACAATGGATTCTTACACTTTGAAATCATTCAATATACAAAGCACTCCGGCATTATTTATATGTTTGTCCCAGGGCTGGGACTTTTTCGGGGCGAACTGAACGCCGCAGGAGTTCTGACTTTAACTCAGGACAAGTTGCAAACTCTTTTAGATCAGTCTTCAGGAAACCATCGAGAATTCACTCGATTGCTAAGACTTGCACTTGGGCAGTCTTGGGATGACATACTCGAGCCATTCAGGGCTGCCAAGTATGGCGATAACGTTGTGCTACTAAATAGAGCAGGCTAGCTACTGATTATATGAACGGAAAGCAATCACTGCATTGTGCCCGCCAAACCCAAATGAGTTTGAAATGGCTAAGACATTTTCGCCGAGTGTTCGGGGTGCCACGACAACATCAAGATCGATAGCTGGATCTGGATTATCAAGATTTAATGTTGGCGGCGCAGTTCTGTGATGAAGCGCTAGGACTGTAAAGACCGCCTCAATTGCTCCAGCTCCGCCTAGTAGATGCCCTGTTGATGATTTGGTTGCAGATAGCGGAATCTCTTTCAAGTGATCACCAAAGACTCTTTTTAGCGCGGTGTATTCCGCAATATCTCCTACCGGAGTACTAGTTGCGTGAGCATTGATGTGTCCAACATCAGTCGGTAGCGCGCCAGCCATTCTTAAAGCCCCAATAACAGCCCTGGCGGCCGCTGTTCCTTCGGGGTCTGGTGCAGTAATGTGATGGGCATCGCTGGTTACATAACCACCAGCGAGCTCTGCGTATATTTTTGCTCCTCGAGCAAGCGCGTGTTCTTCGGTCTCAAGTACTAGAGCACCAGCGCCTTCACCCATTACGAAGCCATCTCGGTTGATGTCATATGGTCTAGAAGCTTTGGTTGGTTCATCGTTACGGCGAGAAAGAGCATGCATTGATGCGAACGCTGCCATTGGGAGAGGATGCATGGCAGCTTCACAGCCACCTGCAACTACGATATCAATTTCACCTGAATGCAATCTCGTGATTGCATTGGCGATAGCTTCGGTGCCCGAAGCACAAGCTGAAACCGATGTTCTAACTCCACCACGGGCAGAGATGTCCATTCCGATTGCTGCTGCTGGTCCGTTAGGCATCAGCATAGGAACCGTCATAGGTAGGACTCTGCGCGGCCCTTTCTCCAGCAGAGTGTCGTAAGCGTCTAGAAGCGTCCAAACACCACCGATGCCGGTGGCAAACTCGACCGAGAGTCGCTCTGGAACAAAATCAGTAATACCGGCGTCAGCCCAAGCTTCACGTGCGGCGATTAGTGCAAACTGGCTTGAGGGATCTAATCGCTTGGTTTCTTGAAGCGTTAGAACTTCTGCAGCTTTGACTTTGGCTTGACCTGCAAAGGTGACTGGCAGTTCGTGCCTTGCAATCCACTCATACTCCAGGGTACTTATTCCAGATTCACCTGCAAGAAGTGCTTGCCAAGTTGATGATGCGTCACCACCGAGAGGAGTGGTTGCTCCTATCCCGGTGACGACGACTTTTTTGTTCAAGAGTTATTAGCCCTGTGCTGAG